>OGEU01000033.1_pt1 | contig 140194 bp, 112 predicted proteins | sample 1570651 | NCBI WGS metagenome assembly OGEU01 (sample SAMEA2582129, study PRJEB24529) | metagenome | biome: Human gut stool | place: China | collected 2011 | reverse complement strand
TACTGGATGCTCAGGGTTAAGAGCTCTCTTTCTGAACTCCTCCACCTTCTCGAAGTCAACCATATCTCTTACGTCTTCCATATCCCATGTCTCGATCTTCTGGATCTCGTGAGATGTTCTGAATCCGTCAAAGAAGTGGATGAATGGTACTCTGCCCTCGATAGTTGAGAGGTGAGCAACTGTACCAAGGTCCATTACCTCCTGTACATTTGAAGAACAAAGCATAGCAAAACCTGTCTGACGGCAAGCATAGATGTCAGAATGGTCGCCGAAAATATTAAGTGCGTGTGAAGCTACACATCTTGCAGATACATGGATAACGCAAGGGAGAAGCTCACCTGCGATCTTATACAGGTTAGGGATCATAAGAAGAAGTCCCTGTGATGCTGTATATGTTGTTGTGAGCGCACCGGCTGCAAGTGAGCCGTGTACTGTACCTGAAGCACCTGCCTCAGACTGCATTTCTGCAAGCTTTACAGGAGTGCCAAACAGGTTTTCCTTACCCTTGGCAGCCCACTGGTCTGTTACTTCTGCCATAACAGATGATGGTGTGATTGGATAGATAGCAGCAACTTCTGTAAATGGGTATGACGCCCAAGCAGCAGCGTTGTTTCCGTCCATGGTTTTCATTTTTCTTGCCATTTTAGAATCATTCCTTTCTCGATATTTCAAGCAAAAGCTTAAAACTCAAATTTCCTTTTTAGCGTACTTTTTCAAGCACGTCTGTTTAAGGACAGCAGATATTTTCTTCAAAAGTAAGCTGTAACAAACTTTCTCAGGATACATCTGTTTTAACTCTTATAGTATACCACTTATTTTTCAATTTGTAAAGACCTTTTACCACATTTTTTCTTGATTTATACGCTGTAAACCCCCTATTTTCGGTTAGTTATGACTTCCTCATATTTCAGATGTGCTGTATTACGGAGATAAAAAAATGCCTGCCAAAACAGACATTTTTCATATATATAAAGTATAAAACTAGCAGTTCATAAGAAGTTCGGCGAGGGCATTAAGTATCTTATCCACGTCAACATCAGAGCTGAATTTTACATCAAGCTTTGAGCCGCCTTTTTTATCCTCGCTTAAATTTACACGAAGCTTATCGGTAGCCTGATTTACTCTTATCTCAAACTCAGTGTACATAGGATTTGTGATAGTACGCTTTATTTTCTTTTCAGCTTTTTTATTTGTTTCCAAAGCGGCGATAGCTTTTTCAAGCTCTCTTACCGTCCAGCCCTTTTCTATACACTCTGTGGCAAGCTTCTCCTGAGTATCCTTATTCGCAACGCCTGCAAGCACCTTTGCGTGACCCTCGGTGAGCTTTTTGTCACGGAGCATTTCCTGCACATTTTCGCTAAGTGAAAGAAGTCTGATAGAGTTTGCCACAGCGGAACGTGAACGTCCAACAGCTTCTGCCACCTGCTGCTGAGTAAGACCATAGGTTTCCATAAGAGTCTGATAAGCTGCCGCCTCCTCAAGAGGTGTAAGGTCTTTACGCTGGATATTTTCAATAAGGGATATCTCAGCGGCTTCAAGATCTGTAAGCTCTTTTATATAAACAGGTATCTCATCAAGTCTAGCCAGACGTGCCGCACGCCACCTGCGCTCGCCTGCAACTATCTTATATCCCCCATTGTCAAGAGGTCTTACAAGTATAGGCTGCAAAACACCATGCTGTCTGATATTTTCCGCAAGCTCATTAAGAGCGTCCTCATCAAACTCAGAACGTGGCTGATTTTTGTCAGGCTCAATAAGAGATATCCTTACTGTGGAAATGCCATTTTCGCCATCATCATTTTTTTCCGATTCACTATCAGATCGTGTGATTTCATCTATAGAATTATCAAAGAACAGGCTATCCAAGCCTCTGTCCATTTTGCTTTTTTTAGCCATTGTATTTTCCTTTCACATTATAAGATACAATGTTCCATGTGGAACATTATTTTTTTCTTTATTTTTCTTTATTTTTTGCCGCTTTTTTCTTTTCTCTTTTAGCTATTTCTTTTGCAAGATTTTCATATGCCTTTGAGCCTTTTGCCTTCTTATCATAATAAATAGCCGGCTCACCAAAGCTTGGGGCTTCCGACAAAGCAACGTTTCTCGGTATGGTAGTTTCAAAGACTTCCTTTGCAAAATGCTTTTTGACCTCGCTTATTATCTGACCTGTTATCTTGTATCTTTCAACGCACATTGTAAACAAAATGCCCTCGATATCAAGGTCAGGATTGAAAGAAGCTTTTACCCTGTTGATAGTGTTATGAAGCTCAACCAGTCCCTCAAGTGAAAGAAACTCGCATTGGAGAGGGATAAGTACAGAATCAGCCGCCGCAAGCGCATTTATTGTGAGCATATCGAGAGTTGGGGGACAATCTATAAATATGTAGTCATAAAATTCTTTTGCAGGCATGAGAGCGTTGCGAAGCTTCATTGCTCTGTCCTTTTCATTCACAAGTGACACAGATGCACCTGAAAGATCCTGAGTTGTCGGCACAACTGAAACTCCACGGCAGGAAGTTGGCACGACAGCTTCAAATATCGAACATTCTTCAAATATTACATCAAACACTGTATTTCTGATACTTTTTTTCTTTATACCAAAGCTTGTGGTAGTATTGCCCTGTGGGTCAAAGTCAACGATCAGGACTTTTTTGCCCTTTAGTCCAAAAACCGCTGCAAGATTTACAACAGTAGTAGATTTTCCAACGCCGCCTTTCTGATTTGAAACGGCAATTATTTTTCCCATATTCTTGACCTCTTTTCTTAGTAGAATTATATCATATTTATTATACTACAATTTTTCACTTTTGAAAAGACCCTTTTACAAATTTTCTTGAAAATGTTCCACATGGAACAAATCAGTTTTTTTACTTTATCCGACAAAGCCCATGACAATTTAGAAAATAATATAAAGAATAAAGTACCAATATCAAAATCAAGGTCATAAAGAGCAGAAAAGTTTTCTGAATAAAATATAGCATTGAGGATCGTGAAGTGTTATGATTATTTTAAAACGAAACGGAGGTATAAAAAATGAGCATTTTCCCAAAAACATTAACAAAAACTTTCAGCGAAGAAACTGACGAATCACAAAGGGCTTCACCCTATCAGACGTTAGGCAAAATAATCGACATTTCCATAGGAGAGATAAGGCCGAACCCTGTTCAGCCAAGGCGATATTTCTCACCTGCCGAACTAACAAGCCTTGCAAAAAGCATTTCTCAGGACGGGATCATACAACCTCTCACAGTGCGGCGTGTAAAAGGCACTTTTGAGCTTGTGTCAGGCGAACGGCGTTTGCGTGCGGCAAAGCTTGCAGGATTAAGGTCAGTGCCGTGTATACTTATCAATGCCACAGAGGAACGTTCGCAGGTCATTGCACTTATAGAGAATATCCAACGTTGTGACCTTAACTTTTTTGAAGAAGCCGAAGCGATCTCTCAGCTCATCACAAAATATGGCATGACTCAGGAATCTGCGGCTATTCGTCTGGGACTTGCTCAATCCACAGTTGCAAACAAGCTTCGTATTCTGAAACTTAACGCTGAGGAACGCAAAATAATTCTCGATAACAATATGTCAGAACGTCACGCAAGGGCTTTGCTAAAGATCACAGATAATGACCGCAGGCTTGCTGTGTTGAACAAAGCGGCTGAAAGCGGTTGGACAGTTGACACATTGGAAAAATACATTGCAAAGCTTCTCAAAGATGATGAAAAGCGTGCAAGCTATCACAAAAGAGCGGCTATGTTAAAAGATGTTAGATTGTTTTTCAACAGTGTCAATAAGGCAATAGATGTTATGAGACTGGCAGGAGTGAACGCTGACGCAAAACGTATCGACCACGAGGATTATATCGAATATATTATAAAGATACCATCGGAAAAGCAGGCAAAATAAAATGTTCCACATGGAACAAAAAAATTGGACAGGCTCTGAAAGTCTGTCCAAATTTTTTTATATATCGCTGTAAAAAAGCTGTTCCCAATAGGTATATTCCCCGTTGTCTGACTTTGTTGCTTTTGCGCACGCCATGTAACGCACATCAGGGTTGAGGATATTTTCTCTATGAGGCGGTGAATCCATCCATGCGTCGAAAGCCTCTTTTACTGTGGTCATGCTGTTCATACCATATGCGATATTTTCAGCCACCGCACGCCATTCAGGAAGGTCAGATTCTTCTATAGCTGTGATGTATGAATTGCCGTCAGGTCTGTCATGAGAATAATTTTCCAGAAGTTCGTTTGCTCGCACATCTGCCGCAGAGTCGAGAAGCTCAAGTCCCTCAAGCTCTCTTAAACCATACTGTTTTCTGACTTCATTTACATAGCCAAGCATTTCAGATGTTTCAGCAGAAAGATTTCTGTTTGACATATTCGTGCTTGAATCAGGTTCAGTAGGCTCGGCAGGCTGAGGAGCAGAGGGCTGTTCTTCCTGCATAGGTTCGGTAACAGTTTCAGTTTGCGTTTCTGTTTTCTTTTCAGTTTTCTTTGAAGTCGTTGTGGTAGTAGCAGCCGTTGTCGTTGTTGTAGTAACAGTTGTAGTCACAGCTTTTATATCTGCACTGTGAGGTGGCCGCATGGTCTTTCCGTTTATGATAACCTTATCCCCTGACACGCTTATGTAGTTATTGCCTACCACTATGGATTCCATAAGCTCATTATCAGTGTTTGTTATCTCCATGCCCTTATCCATGGCTTCAAGCACATACTTTGAGCCGTTCACATCTTTTACAGTAGCTTTCTTTACTGTCTTGCCGTCTTTTACAATTTCAAACTTGTTCTCTGCGATACACCTTATAGTCACCTTGTCAGTTACGTTAAAGCTGCTGAAGCTTTCATCAACATATGTCACCTTTGTGTTTGCATAGTAGACCTCGTTGGCTGATATTATTATCCTTGTGCCTTTATAACTGAACGAGTTGACCTTTTTTCCGTTCTTAGTGACAGTGACAGTATTTCCGTCACAGGTCAGTACAAGCTTATCACCGTTATCATCAGTTATCTCAAAAGAGTTCACTATCTCATTTGAACTGTTTATAAGAGTATATCCCCCCTGAACATTTGCAAAAAGGGTATAGCCGCCATCAAAAACTATCTTTGTACAAGTCGCTGCTGTTTGTATAGTAGTCACTGAACCCGTGATAGTTTCGGCAGACTTTTTATTTGTGGTCACAGTTGTGGTGACTCCTGTGCTGACGCTTGAAAGCTTTTTGGGCTTTTCTTCCCCTGTGCTTCCGCAAGAGGAAAGACAACAGCCTGCCGCACAGACAACACATAATATTTTAACTAACCTATTGCTTTCCATGATATCTTAGCTCTCCTGTTATATCAAATGTTCCACATGGAACAATACAAAAAAGGCAGCCCTGGGACTGCCTTTGTGAGTTTATTTTGTGTTTGAAAGTGTCCATCTGAAAGGTGCTATTCTCTTTGCCCTTGTGTTGTCTATGTTCCAGTTGTTGAATGTGATAGATGGGTCAAAATAGCGATAATCAGTTTTCATCTTACCTTTGTTGATGCTTATTCCCATTCCAGGTGATTTCTGGATAACTGCACCTATGCGGTGATGTTCCTTTTCATAATCAATTATCTCTTTTGCCGTTATCAGCCTTGAATCAGCAAGATTGTAGATTCCCTCATATCTTCCTGTCGGCACATTGATGATACCATTTATAAAGTCGATAAGATTGAATACACAGCAGAATGAAAAACCGTATTCTCCATCATTGAATATGTATGCAACATTTTCCTTTGCGTCAAATACTCTGTCTCTCAGATTTTGTGTATACTCAGCGTCATAAATAGGAGCTACTCTGGCAATAACAGGTATAGTTTCAGACTTTTTAAATTCCTTCTGCATTATCTTCTCAGATGTCATCTTAAGATCTGCATAGTTTGAATTTCCCTTTTCAGGAGCAGTTTCCCTTATTGGTTCTCTGCCTTTCTGTACACCATATATTGCTGTTGTGCTGAGCAGGATAAAGCTCCTTACCTCAGCCTTGTTTGCAGCCGCATATATGAACTTATCACATATCTTGCTCTTTTTCATCTCAGCGTCTGTTACATATGGATCTATATCGTTATCTACAGAATTTGCCAGATGCACGACAACGTCGATCTTGTTGCTATCGATTACATTTGTGATAGCGTCCTTATCAGTAATATCACACTGGATAAAAGTATAGTTTGGATCAGTTCCAATAAACTCATTTTTGCGTGTATCTATACCGAATACACGATGTTTTTTGTGCAGTAAGCTGGATGTAAGGTACAAGCCTATCATTCCGCTTGCTCCTGTAACTAAAATTGAAGCCAACTCTGCCACTCCTTCCCCAAGTAGAATTGCACATTTATTTACTATAATTATACCACAGTTTTTATTAATTGCAAATACTTTTTGAAGAAAACTGAAAAATTTAGATTTTCTTTATAATTTTGCTTGCTATATTTAGTGAATTGTGATAAAATTATAGGTATAAATCATAAGTAAAAAAATATAAAAATATTTTAACACATAAAAATATTAAGGAGCAATTTATTTTGGTTTATTCCGATCTTATATTTATACTGGGAATGTTCCCGATAATGACCATTATTTCGCTTTTCGACAGAAGTGCAGAATATAAAAACCTCATTCTGATAGTTTGTTCCCTGCTGTTTTTCAGTTGGGGCAGACCTTTTGTGTTCTGTCTTATTTTCCTGTCAGTTATCTTTGATTGGATATTTGGTCTTATTATTTCAAAAAACCGTGAGAACAAAGCCCTTTGCAGGATATTTTTGGTGCTGGATATTATAATGAACGTATCTCTTATGCTGATATTCGGTCAGAATATCCTTTATAATAAGGTAAAAAAGCTCAGTTTTGACGCTGCCATACTTCCACTTGGTATGGGTTATTATATGCTCAGAGGAATTTCTTATGTCTATGACGTTTTCAAGGGCAGCTGCAAAGCAGAAAAAAACATTTTCTGCCTTTTGACTTATATGGTGTCACTGCATTTCATGCTTGTGGGACCTCTTGTGAGATACGGTGATATTGAGCCACAGATAAGGCATCGTGAGATCACAGGAGCAAAGCTCAACCAGGGACTTACTAAGATAGTTTTCGGTTTTGGCAAGGTGGTGCTTCTTGCAGGCGTTTTTGAACAGATAAAGCTTGCAGGACTTAACGGCAAAGAGATAACTACTCTTGGCTGTTGGCTTGGTATGCTGTCATTCTTGGCACAGTATTATTTTCTTTTCACAGGACTTTCGGATATGGCAAAGGGTCTTGGTCTTACAAACGGCTTTGTTTATCCCGACAACTACACAAACATTGAGGCTGACGGACTTTTCACTGGTATGATAAAAAGCTTCAATACAACTGTTGTTGACTTTTTCAGCGAGATTTTCTGCTGCAAAAAAAACATGAACAAGGTCTTTACTTTTGTGTGCTATGTTCTTTGCGGTCTGGCACTTTCTATATGGTATCAGGCAAAGGTGAATTTCATTATCGTCGGACTTTGTGCGGCAGTGCTTTGTATCCTTGAAAAGCTGTTTCTTGAAAGACCGCTTTCAAAGCTGCCTGACCTTGTGAAGTATATTTATCTTTTGCTGACAGCTCTCGTTATTTTTGGCGGACTTTATTTTGACAGCTTCTACGGCTATAAAAAATGGCTCTTTGCACTTGCAGGAGTAAATGTGAAATACACCTTGAGCGTGTCTGTAAAAAGTGCAGTGCTGAAAAATATCACCCTTATAGTAATATCGTTCTTTATCGTCTGCCCACCTGCAAAAAGGACTTTCTGCAAGATTTTTAAAAAGCTTTCACAGAAGTCTCAGGCGGCTTATGGCAGAGTTATGATAACAAAGACCATTATGACAGTGCTTGTTTTTGCAGTGAGCGTTATAACACTTGCGGCTGAATATGCGGCATAAAAAGAGGAAAATACTAATGGATAAGAAAACTACACGATTCAATATCGTTCACGGTGACGATGAATATGAGATACCGGAGGAATGCGAGGCTGCGGAGGAAGCGGCTGAAGAGCTTGCCAAAACGAATTTGGAGGAGCATTACAGCTTTATAAATCTTCTTTCCATAGCGGTCATAATGCTATTTGCCTGCATATTCTTTATTTCAGTTTCAGGAAGCGACATTGTGGAGGACAACAATCTGTCTTTAACATTCAAGACTTTCTTTTCAGGGGATTACACTCAGGCATTGGAGGACTCTTATAATAATAGTATACCTTTTCCTGACGCCATGAAAGCTGTTGAGGAGCGTATCTCTCTTATTTATGGTATCGGCAATAAGGTCACTGACCCTATAAAGGAAACGCCTGACAATACTGATTCTAATCACAACAGCTTCGATCATCCGACTAATAATGACAGTGATGATCCTGACGAAAATGTTATCACCACCACTGCAAAACCGCAGGACGGTGAAGTAACTACCACAAAGAAAAAAGAGGACAAGAAAAAAACAACAACTACCACTGCTATTGACAGACCAGAGGAAACTAAAAGCACCACAACGACTTCAACGGCTTCCACTACCACAAATAATGACAAGCCTTACTATACTGTCACCGAAACTGAGCCTATAGTACAGCCCGGTCCTACTACTACCACGACCACAACAAAGGCAACTGAGACCACAACTCAGCCGACAGAAACTGCAGAACCTACCACCGAGCAAACTGAGGGACCGTCAGATGAATAGCAGATTTGATAACCCTTTTCCCTATTCTGATGACAATAAAAGATATCATACCTATAATTATTATTTAAGGCACAAGTTCGGCACTAAGGTTTTCAAGATACCGCTTAATATTGATCTTGGCTGTCCGAACAGAGACGGCACAAAAGGTGTGGGGGGCTGTGTATTCTGCTCGGCAAAAATGAGCGGAGATTTTGCAGGCGACCCTCATGAGGATATCCTTACTCAGTACAGAGAGATAAGGGAGAAAATGAGCAAGAAGTGGAGCGAGGGTCTGTGCATACCGTATTTTCAGGCAGGCTCAAACACCTATGCTGACGTTGAAACGCTGAGAAAAATGTTTTATACAGCCCTGTCATTTGAAAATACGGCAGGGCTTTCTATCGCAACAAGGGCAGATTGCATCAACGAAGAAAAAGCCGACCTGCTCGGTGAGCTTGCGGAAAAGACGTTTCTTACTGTAGAGCTTGGCTTGCAGACTATACATAACGAAACGGCTTTGAAAATGAACCGCTGTCATACTTTTGCGGATTTTCTCAAAGGCTATGAAATGCTGAGAAAACGGAACGTTAATGTGTGCGTGCATATCATCGACGGGCTTCCCGGTGAGGATAGGGATATGATGCTTGAAACGGCTAAAACTCTCGGTCGGCTTGATATACAAAGCATAAAGATACATCTTCTGCACGTTTTAAAAGGCACTGCGCTTGCGCAGATGTATGAGCGTGGAGAGTTTCGGGCTTTGGATATGGACGAGTATGTCAATATCGTCTGCGACCAGTTAGAGCTTCTCCCTGCGGAGATGGTAATACAGCGTGTGACAGGTGACGGCGCAAAGGACGACCTTGTTGCACCACTTTGGAGTTTGAAAAAGTTCTGCGTTATGAACGAGATAGACAAGGAAATGGGAAGAAGAAATTCATGGCAGGGAAAGGCTCTGTCGGAGTAAAAAGAGGTAAAAATGAAAGATATATGTGCAGTTTCGACACCCCTTGCTGAGGGCGGTATATCAGTCATAAGAATAAGCGGTGATAATGCCATAAGCATAGGTGCAAAGGTTTTTAAACCGCTGTCATGCAAAAGTGTTGAAAACATGGCAGGCTATTCGTGTGCATACGGAAAAATAGTTGACAAAAACGGCAGAGAAGTCGATGACGGCGTCCTGACGTTTTTCCGTGCGCCTAGGTCATACACCGGTGAAAACGTCTGCGAAATATCATGCCATGGCGGAATATATGTTACAAAAAAAGTTCTCAGACTTTGCATTGAACAGGGTGCAGAGCTTGCTCAGAGGGGCGAGTTCACAAAGAGGGCTTTTCTCAACGGAAAGCTTTCACTTACTCAGGCTGAGGGCGTAATGGAAACTATCTCCGCTCAGGGAGAATATGCACTTAATTCTGCAAATCTTACAAAAGAGGGCAGGCTTTTCAGGCTGATTTCTGATATGTCAAGAAAGTTTGTCACAATACTAGGTGAACTTGCGGCATGGGTGGATTATCCAGAGGAGGACTTGCCTGAGATATCTGAGGATAATCTCAGAGAGAGCCTTAAAAACGCTTTGGCAGGGCTTTATAAAATAATAGCAGATCATGACAGCGGTATGATACTGAAAAACGGTGTTGACACTGTTATCGCAGGCAAGCCGAACGTTGGAAAATCGACCCTCATGAATATGCTGTTGGGATATGACCGCTCCATAGTCACAAATGTGGCAGGCACTACACGAGATGTTATCGAAGAAAGTGCAAAGCTTGGCGAGCTTATTTTGAAGCTTTCCGACACTGCGGGAATACATGAAACTGATGATGAGGTTGAAAAAATAGGCGTTGATATTGCAAAGAAAAAGCTTAAAAACGCTATGCTTGTGATAGAAGTTTTCGACATTTCAAGAAAGCTTGACGAGGAAGACTTGGAGCTTCTTGAATATGTGAAAAAGCTTGGAAAGAAAGTTATCATAGTTCTCAACAAGTCTGACCTTGAAAATGTTGTTGAAAGGTCGCAGCTTGAAAAATATTCAGACTATGTGATAGAGATATCTGCGAAGCTTGACGAGGGCAGAGAAGAGCTGCAAAAAGCCGCAGAGAAGCTCTTGGGCATTGGCGGATATGACGCTGACAGCACGATTTTTGCAAACGAGCGTCAAATAGCCTGTGCAGAACGTGCAAGGAAATATCTTGCCATGGCTCTTGAAAGCCTTGATATGGGAGAAACTTTGGACGCTGTTACTGTGATGATAGACAATGGCGCAAATGCACTTTTGGAGCTGACAGGAGAAAAAGCTACAGAAGCGGTGGTAGACGAGGTATTTTCAAAATTCTGCGTAGGAAAGTAATTTATATGGTCTTATTTTCAGACAGGTGGTTTTATTATGCAAAAGGAATATTTTGATATTATTGTGGTAGGTGCAGGTCACGCAGGCTGTGAAGCGGCTTTGGCGGCGGCACGCCTTGGATTAAAGACGGCACTTTTTACCATAACACTTGACGGTGTTGCCAATATGCCATGCAACCCCTCTATAGGCGGAACTGCAAAGGGACATCTTGTTCGTGAGATAGACGCTTTGGGCGGAGAAATGGGCAAGGCGGCGGATAAAACTTTTCTGCAAAGCAGGATACTCAACCGTGGAAAAGGTCCTGCCGTTCATAGTCTGAGGGCGCAGATAGACCGTGTTGAATATCACAAGCTTATGAAAAAGACTATCGAAGATACAGACGGACTTTATCTGAAGCAGGCTGAGATAACTGATATTTTATTTGAGGAGGACGGCAAGACTGTCCGTGGTGTGCGTACAAAGCTTGGCACTGAGTATGACTGCAAGGCTGTTGTTATCTCAACAGGAACTTACCTTGGCGGCACTGTCCATGTGGGTGCAGTATCATATTCAAGCGGCCCTGACGCAACTTTGCCTGCACTTAGTCTGACAGAATGTCTTAAAAAGGCAGGAATGACAATAAGACGTTTCAAAACAGGCACTCCTGCCCGTGTACACAAGCGTTCCATAGATTTTGACAAGCTTGAAGTTCAGTGCGGTGACGATGATATAACGCCATTTTCTTTTGATAATCATGAAAAGCTTGAAAATAAAGTCAAATGCTATGTGGCTTATACAAATGAAGAAACACACAAGGTAATAAGAGATAACATACATCTTTCACCTATCTATTCGGGTAGGATACACGCCATTGGTCCAAGATACTGTCCGTCTATCGAGGACAAGATAATGAGATTTTCGGATAAGCCAAGGCATCAGCTTTTTATCGAGCCAATGGGTCTTGACACTGACGAATATTATCTGCAAGGTATGTCGTCATCACTGCCTGAGTTTGTTCAACTTCAATTTTTGCACACTATAAAAGGACTTGAACACGTTGAGATAATGAGAAACGCCTATGCCATAGAATATGATTGCTGCGACCCTACAGAGCTTTCTGCTACGCTGGAGTTCAAGGCTTTTGACGGTCTTTACGGCGCAGGTCAGTTCAACGGCACTTCGGGATATGAAGAAGCCGCCGCACAAGGTCTTATCGCAGGCATAAATGCCGCACTGAAAATTCTCGGCAGAAAGCAGCTTATTCTTGACAGAGCGTCCTCATACATAGGCACTCTTATTGATGACCTTGTAACAAAGGGCTGTTCAGACCCTTACAGAATGCTCACATCACGAAGCGAATACAGACTTTTGCTAAGACAAGATAATGCTGATATAAGGCTTACGCCTATAGGACATGAGATTGGGCTTATCTCAGACGAAAGATATCAGCATTTGCTTGACAAAAATGCACAGATAGCCGCTGAGATAAAGCGTGTTTCAAAAATAAATATTGCGCCAAATCCTGAGATAAATGCCTATCTTGAATCTGTAGGCACTGACCCTCTCAACAACGGCATAAAGCTTGCTCAGCTTATCCGCAGACCACAGGTGTCATATGACGGTCTTGCACCATTTGACAGCGAAAGACCTGAGCTTTCAGCAGAAGTAAAAGAGCAGGTAGAGTTGCAGATAAAATATGACGGCTATATAAAGATACAGCTTGAACAGGTGGAGGCTATGCGAAAGCTAGAGAAAAAGGCTTTGCCTGCGGATATTGACTATAATGATATAAAAAGTCTTAGACTTGAAGCAATTGAAAAGCTCAATAAGATAAAGCCTGTATCAGTTGGTCAGGCAAGCCGAATCAGCGGAGTAAACCCTGCAGACGTGGGTGTGCTTTTGGTATGGCTCTCATCAAAGAATGACCATAGGGAGGAATAGTATGTCAAAGCTTATTTCTAAGGACGATTTTATAAAGCTTTTTGATAATTATAATATAACAATATCTGACAGTGATTATTCACGCTTTGAAGCTTATGCAGATCTGCTTTGTGAATGGAACGAGAAAATAAATCTCACTGCTATCACTGACCCTGAGGGCATTGCAATAAAACATTTTTTTGACAGCGTTTATCCTTTCACACTTTTTGAGGTAAAAGAAAATGCAACGGTAATAGATGTCGGCACAGGAGCAGGATTTCCGTCCTGTCCACTGAAAATCGTCCGTGACGATATAAAGCTTACACTTTTGGACAGCCTTAATAAGAGGATAAATTTTCTTGCACAGCTTTCAGACAGTCTTGATCTTGGCGCAACTTGCATACACGGCAGAGCAGAGGAGCTTGGCAGAAGCATGGAGTGCCGTGAACAATTTGACATTGCCACAGCAAGAGCAGTGGCAAACCTGAGCGACCTATGCGAGTATTGCCTGCCTTTTGTAAAAGTCGGAGGATATTTCGTTGCATTGAAAGGTTCAGGAGGAAATGACGAGCTGAAAGAGGCTAAAAATGCTATTAAGATACTGGGAGGAAAGGTCGAAGGGGTCTTTGACTATGAACTTCCAACAGGCGACGGCAGAACGCTTATCCTCATAAGAAAAGTATCTGAAACACCTGAGAAATATCCACGCAACAAGGGTCAAATGAAAAAGAAAAAATTATAATACAAACTAAAGCAAAATACAAAGCGGTGTCGGAGAACAAATCTCTGCACCGCTTTTGTAGTTTCTTATACAAAGTAAAATCCGCAAAGAGCGACAGCGATTTTGCGGCGGACAAACTGTAGACACAAATGTGTAGGGGCTGGCGCCCTCGACAGCCCGACATTGAAGCGGCTAGACTTGGATTGGTCACGAATGAAAAGAAGCAGACAATATTATAAATTTTTACGCCGAACATTGTGTAAAAAATACAAATGATATTGAAACCGAAACATCGATAAGCGGAACGTCGGGGGCGCCGTCCCCTACAATAAAAAACAAGCAAAATAGCAAAAACCACGCTGAATTTTTGTTCAGCGTGGTTTCTTATTGTCATTTTTAATTTAGAACTCTATCTTTGAGTAAAGACCTGAATCCTTCATTGTGTCCTCAGGCTTTGGCTTTTTGTAGTCCTTTTCAAAGCTTGTTGTGATGTCAAAACCCTTTGAGCGGCGATTGTTATTGTTTCTTCTTCTGCCACCGTTCTTCTTGTAGCCGCCTCTGTTGTCATACTTTCTAGGTGTTGTAGAGCTGATTATTACCTTTCTCCATGGCTCTTCACCCTTTGACTGAGATGTTACACCCTCGATCTCTGATACAGCAGCGTGAATGATTCTTCTCTCATATGGATTCATTGGCTCGAGAGCTGATGAACGACCGCTTCTCTTTACGTTGTTAGCTATCTTTCTTGCAAGCTCTTCAAGCTGGGTCTTTCTTCTTGCCCTGAAACCATTGCAATCTGTGGATATTCTGAAATATTCTCTGTCTATCCTGTTGCATACAAGTGATGCAAGATACTGAAGTGAATCGAGGATATCGCCCTTCTTGCCGATAAGCTTCTCGAACTCTTCGCTCTTTATCTCAAAAAGTGCGCCGTTTTCAAGCTTTGTTACCTCGATCTCTGTGTCTTCTATGCCCATTGCCTTTATAACATTGAGTATATATTCCTTTGCACAGTCAGCCTTTTTCTGCAAAGTGTCGCTCCACTCTGCCTCTGCCTTGACTTCTCCCTGAACTTCTGCCTTTTCTTCAACAGCCTCTGTTTTTTCAGTTACAGTTTCTACCTTTGTTTCAGGCTCATATTCAGCTTCTACCTTTGCCTCACCCTTGATCTTTCCGAAAAAGCCCTTTTTAGGCTCTTCAAGAACTGTGAAAGTGATCTTTTCTACTTCTGTTCCAAATTCAACTGCCGCCTTGTTCTTTGCTTCGACTACAGTTGCGGCTGTAAAGATCTGTTTCATTTTTTTCTGCTCCTCTCGCTAAAAAAGTTTAGTCAACAACAGGTCAATCCTGTGAATCGTCATATTCGTCGCCGTATTTCTCAGCCATTCTCTTTCTGGCTTCGTTAAGACGTCTTCTCTGCTCGTCTTTAAGCTCCGTCTTTGTTTTCTTCTTAGGCTCATCGTAATCCTCATCGTCAGAAAGTGACTTTCTGATCTCAGCAGGATCCTTACCAGCCTGTATCATCTGAGCCTCAGCCATTTTCTCCATAAGAGTAGGCTTGCCCTTCTTTTTCTGCTTTGCTATATCCTTCTGAACAAGCTCTGCAACGTGTTCAGGTGTATATATCTTATTGAGTACGATAGTCTGTCCAAGTGCAAACAGTGAAGAATAGCACCAGTAAAGACCAAGACCTGCCGGATAGCTGAAACCGATCCACAGTGAGAAGATAGGCATACCATAAAGCATTATCTTCATTCCCATTCCGCCCATATTAGCGGCGTCAGGATTGTTCTTCTTTGCAAAATGCTGTGAAACGAATGTCACTATAAGCTGCAAAAGTGCTGATACAATAGGGATAATGCAGGAAAGATCCTTCATTGTTGGTATCTTTCCAAGGAAAAGTCCGAAAATGCTATAGTTGAAATCTTCAGCCGCAGCCTTTACGCTTGTTGGAAGCACATCTGCATACTGTCCGCCCTCTTTTTCAGTGAAAACGAAAGTCATAAGCTCAGGTCTTGACTGAATGAGGTTTGTGGAGAAGTAATTCTCGTTAAGAATAAAAGTATCTATATCATTATGAGCCTTAATAGCATCCATAACGTTAGATATCTTGTTGTCATTAGAAAGTGCCTTTGCAGACTTTGGATACTTGTCCTTGTCTGTAAAAAGCTTTTCAAGCTTATCATAAGCTTCGTCCTCAGTAGCACCGTCTTTCTCAAACTTTTCAATAAGCTTTTCTATTGTAGTATCCTTGCTTTTTACCTCAGCACTGACAACATAAAGATTCGATATCATGTTGTTTGAGTCTGTAAGCTCCTCTTTATCTGCGTTTGAAACGTAGGTAAGAGGTCCGTAAATAACAGGGATAAGAGCAAACAGAATGACCATTGTGATGACCATTGGCAAACAGCTTGCCATAGGATTTACGCCCGCCTTGGCGTAAAGGTTCATCTGCTCTTCCTGCATCTTCTGCTGGTTTTTAGCGTATTTCTTCTTTATCTTTTCAAGCTCAGGCTGAAGCATGGTCATTCTTGCCGTGCTCTTCTGCTGCTTAACGTTAAGCGGAAATACTATAAGTCTTGTAAGGATAGTGAAAAGCAGCAGTGCTATTCCGTAGTTCTTGCATACAAAATAGCAGCCCTTCATTATCCAGCCCAAAGGGGTCGCAATAATACCCATTTAATATCCTCCAGATCAATTATTTGTCATATTGATAACCTATATATCTGATTAAGCTCTCAGGCTTATTTTTTTCTGATTTTAAAATACTCAGTGGTAAGCTTGTCAGGAACATAGTCAACCCCTCCCAGACTCCACGGGTTGCACCTAAGCAATCTCCACACAGTAAGCAGCGTGCCTTTAAAAAAGCCGTGTTTTCTGTAAGCCTCCAGCGCATATGCCGAACAGCTTGGATAATACTTGCACCTTGGTCCGAAAAGAGGACTTATAAATCGCTGATAAAACCTTATCAGCAGCTGAGCCAGTTTACTCATTTTACTTTCTCTTTGCCCTGCCTGACCTGTTATTCTTTGGAACAGGCTTATTCATCTCTTTTATGAGTCTTTTTTTTATAAATCTTTCAATATCCTGAGTTTTCTTTTCCCCTATATCGTTTCTTCCCACAAAAACTATGTCATAGCCCAGCGGAAATTCCGCCTCGTTAAGTCTGTAGGCGGCTCTTACTATTCTCTTTATCCTATTTCTCGTTACTGCGCAGCCCTGCTTTTTGCCCGCCGTTATTCCAAGCCTGTTGTATGGGCTGCCGTTGGGATAAAAATATGCTGCTACAAAACTGTCTGCACAAAATCTTCCCTTTTTATAGCACCTTAAAAATGCCTTGTTATCCTTTAAAACCGTTGTGAACAGCATCTTCATTTCCCCATTGTGTACTGTTTTTACTCTTTTCGCCTTTTCACGGCAATTTTGCCAAAAAAAGATAAAGACCCAATACCATGCAAATCAATGAATGGTATATAGGTCATCTGAGGCAGCGTCCAACGACGCTTAAATACAACTGCCTAGGGACATCGATTCAGGCGTAACTAACCGCCTGAATAATGCCTGTCAGACTTATCATCAGAAACTGCCTGTATCTCTTAGTAGCTGAGTCTAGCTCTGCCCTTTGCTCTTCTTCTTGCGAGTACCTTTCTGCCGTTAGCAGTAGACATTCTCTTCATGAAGCCGTGAACTTTCTTTCTCTGAAGCTTTTTAGGCTGATATGTTCTTTTCATCGAATTCTCCTCCTTCCGCTTTCAACACTCCGTCATTTTATACAAAAAAACGTCCTCGGAGATGTTTAAACTTATAGGGTCACAGCAAATTACAATATCGCTATGAAAAAAGCCCTTGTAATTTAATATTATAGCTCATTCACACACCATTTGTCAAGCCTGTTCATAATATTTTTATATTTTTTTTGATATTATTTTTCTTTGCTTTGAGGGGCTTACTGTCCGAAAAACCTGCCGCTTACGTCCTCATTTTTTATGAGCATACAATATATTGTGTGCCAAATATAAATTTTATCTGTATTAAGTGTTTTTTCTTATCTTTGAAAAGCATACTTTTTATCCTTATTTCTTTCCTTATATATAATATATAGGACTTGAAATTTTAAGTCAAGTGTGCTATAATAGTATAGAATTGATTAATTATGCCTGTTTACATTTTTTTTAAAACTCTGACCTGCCGTCTGTTTGACAGGGGTCACGGCGGACAGCGGAAATACCGCACAGGCAGAGCTATTTTCTAGGAGGTTATGGAGAAACAATGGATTCCTTTAATGACGTATTTCAGGAGGTCCTGAAATATTGCCGAAACTGCAAAAGTATCAGCGAGCCGGGATACAACAAATGGATAAAGATACTTGAACCGATGAAGCTTGAAAACAATGTGGCTTATTTGCTCACTGATTCTGATTTTTCAAGAGATATCACTATGAACGCCTATGAGAATCTTTTAAAAGAAGCTTTTCTCAACACTTTGGGCTTTGAGGTAGATATAAAAATACTTGTTAAAGACAAGGAAGAGGTTATTGAAACTGAGGAAAAGGATATAGAAGTCAAGGTGGCTGACTTTTCTGATGAAGAAAACAACAATCTTACCTTTGATAACTTTATCAAAGGTAAATCGAATGATCTTGCCTATGCTTTCAGCACGGCTGTCGCACATAAGTATGACGAAGATCAGAAAACGCCGTCTAACACAAATACTATATTCAATCCTCTCATCATATACGGTGATTCGGGACTTGGAAAAACGCACCTTATGAAAGCTATCGAGCATGAGGTAAAGAAAAATCACCCTGAGCTGAAAATTATTTACACCACAGGTGAATCCTTTATAAACCAGCTCGTTAAAGCTATCGAGTCAAAGGAAACTAATAAATTTCATGATAAATACAGAAATGCCGACTATCTTATGGTAGACGATATACAGACCATTGCAGGCAAGGAGCGTATGCAGGAGGAATTTTTCCATACCTTCAACGATCTTTACAATGCGGGCAAGCAGATAGTTCTCACATCGGATATTGCACCGTCAAAGATATCGAAGCTTCAAAACAGGATACTTACCAGATTTTCACTGGGCGTTCAGGTAGACGTTACACCGCCTGATTTTGAAACAAGAATGGCTATCGTAAAGAAAAAGGCTGATATGCTGGACTTGCAGCTTTCTGATAATGTCGTAAGGATAATAGCAGAGAAGATAAAGACGAACATACGTCAGCTTGAGGGAACTGTAAACAAAATAAAGGCTCTTACCATTTATACGAATGAAAGCCCGTCCATATCTATGGCTCAGAGGATAATCAAGGAAATAATCATTGAAAATCACCCTGCTGAGATAACGGTTGACAGGATACTTCAGGAGGTAGCGGCGGCATTTGACGTTACTGCTGACGACATAAAATCAACAAACAGACGTGCAAACGTATCCCTTGCAAGAAAAATAGCGATCTATATCTTCAAGGACGTAAAGGGCATGACCTTTATACAGATAGGAAATGTGCTTAACAAAAACCATTCAACTATGACCATACACTATCAGGACGTTGTTAAAAATCTTAAAGAGAACAAACAGCTGAAAGATACCGTTGACGACATAATCAAAAACCTCAAGGACAATTAAACGGACTATTTCAACATTTTCAACATAGTTTTCAACAATTTTGTTGAATATCCGGACTTGGATATATAAAGCTTTGCGGAATGTTTTTCAAAACTTTGCACAATGAAGTTTAAACCATGGTGTTATAAAATCAAACACCGATTTTCAGGTTTCAACATTTTTTGCGATAATAATAAACATTCAACAAACATTTTTTCAACTTTTCAAACACAAAAAAAGTTTTTTAAAACACAGTTGAAGTGATGTTAAAATAAACTTGAAAAGCAAAACAAGTCTGCAAAAGGCTTTGAATGACTTTTCAACCATTTCAACACACTCTACTACTAATACTAATTTAATATTGATTTATTTATATATTATCAGAGCAAAAAATATAAATTTGAGAAATTCATATGTTGAAAAAACAAAAGTCAGATAAATGTAATTTTTTAGAAAGGAAATTGCTATGAAAATTCTGTGTAATAATGCTTCACTTTGCGGAGCAGTAACAAATGTTTCAAAAGCAGTGTCAGAACGTGCTGCACTTAAATCTCTTGAGGGAATAAAATTCAAGCTTGAAAACTCAATGCTGGAGCTTACCGGCTATGACCTTGAGATAGGTATAAAAACTGTTATTCCGGTAAAGAGCGACGATTCGGGAGAATTTATACTTAATGCAAGACTTTTTGCTGAAATGATAAGGAAAATGCCTTCTGAAGAGATCCTGATAGAAGTTTCTGAAAATTTTCAGGTAACGATCTCAGGAGGAGTTACCACATTCAATATCCCTGCAACATCAGCAGAGGAATATCCTGCACTTCCTAAGAAAGAGGAAGAAAACAAGATAACTATCTCTCAGCCTGTTCTTAAGGATATGATAAATCAGACAAAGTTTGCCGTGGCTGTTACAGACCTTAAGCCTGTTCTTAAGGGCGAGCTTTTTGAGATTGAAAACGGTACTCTTACTCTTGTTGCCCTTGACGGATACAGACTTGCTGTGAGATATGAACCTATAAAGTATGACGGAAGTCTTAAATTCGTCGTGCCTGCAAAAACTCTCTCTGAGATAGCAGCACTTCTGGGAGATAACGACGAAGAAACAGCCTCCGTTTATCTCTCAAAAAATCATGTTGTGTTTGAATTAAACGGCTATCTTGTTTATTCAAGACTTATCGAGGGCGAGTTCCACCCTTATAAGTCAGCTATACCGACTACTTGCACAACTGAGGTCATTGTTGACAGGAAAGAGCTTATTGCCGCTCTTGAAAGAAGTTTGATACTTATAAGTGACAGAACACCGTCACCTGCAAGATGCTATTTTGAAAATAATTCTATAAAAATAAACTGCTCAACAAGCGTTGGAAAGATAACAGACGAGATAAAGGCTGATATAGCAGGTCCTGTTATCGAGATAGGCTTCAAGTGCAAATATCTTCTTGACCCTCTGAAGGTCATAAAGGAAGATAAGGTCAAATTGCAGATGAGCGGAAGTCTGCTGCCTATGAAGATAGTTCCGTGTGAGGGCGACGCTTATACTTACCTCGTTCTCCCTGTAAGACTAGCAAAGGAATAAGAGTATGAAATATCAACAGATAGATGTAAATATAAAATCAGAGTTTATAAAGCTCGATTCTCTGCTTAAATATGCAGGCGTTGTGGAAACAGGCGGCATTGGCAAGGAGATAATCCTCGAGGAGAGAATTAAAGTAAACGGTGAGGTCTGCACAATGAGGGGAAAGAAGATCCGCCCCGGGGATAAGGTGCAGATAGACGAGATAGCTACAGAGATAGTGGTAAAATAAAATGGTGATAACCAAAATTTCCGCAGACGGATTTAAAAATCTCAAAAAAGTCGAGATATATCCTCATGAGAAAATGAATATTTTCTGCGGAAAGAATGCTCAGGGCAAAACAAATCTTATAGAAGCTATATGGCTTTGCAGCGGAGTGAGGTCTTTTCGCAACACAAAAGACAGAGAAATGATAGATATAAACGGACAGTTTATGAATATCGACATTTCATTTAAAAACAGCTTCCGCAGTCAGGATATACATTTTGCAATGGCAAGACCTAATGTGAGAGAAAAAAACGTCACCTTGAACGGCGTAAAACTGAAAACTCCCTCAAAGCTTTTCGGAAGCCTTGATTGTGTTATCTTTACTCCTGAGGATCTGGAGCTTTCAAAAGGCTCTCCCGAAAACAGACGGCAGTTTCTTGACCTTTCAGTGTCACAGATAAAAAATTCCTACAGCTCTGTTATCTCAAAATATGATGATCTTATAGAGCAGAGAAATATATTGCTGAAAAATATCTGTTACGGCAGATCAAAAAGAGAAGAGCTTGAAGTGTGGGATATCCAGCTTGCTCAGCTTGGGGCTTATATCTCGCTTTTAAGATATAATTATACAAAAAAACTCGATATGTTCGCAAAAAAGCTTTATGAGGATATATCAGAGGGCAGAGAAAGGCTGGAGCTTGAATATTATTCCACTGTGTATTCCAATCTGGAAGGCAGAAAAGATTATTCAGGAGATATGGCTGAGGAGTATCTAAACTGTCTGCAAAATAATCTTGATGACGATATAAGAGCAGGATTTACGCAGAAAGGCGTTCACAGAGACGATCTTGCGGGAAAAATAAACGGACTGGCAGTTAGACAGTTCGCTTCTCAGGGACAGCACCGCTCTCTTGCACTTATTTTGAAGCTTTCGCAGGCTTATATACTTGCCGAGGAGATAGACGACAGCCCGTGTATACTTCTCGATGATGTTTTGAGCGAGCTTGATCTCTCAAGGCAGAAGTTCGTTATCTCGAAAATACACGATATGCAGGTCTTTATAACCTGCTGTGACAGGAATATCCCCTTTGACGAGAAAAGCCATGGAAAGATATTCAATATAGAAAACGGAATGATAGTTCAGGAGAATAAGTGATGTTTCTGCATTTAGGAAATAACTATTTAGTCAATACTAAAGATATAATAGGGATCTTCGATATAGAGAACACCTCTGTTTCTGCCAACACAAAGGAATTTCTTAATTTTGCGGCAAAAAACAGACGTGTTGTGAACTGCACATATGAAATGCCTAAAAGCTTTGTGGTGTGCCTTGATAAAGACTTTACGGAAACTGTGTATATAAGTCAGATGAGCTGTGCCACACTTTTGAAAAGAAGCAAAAGAATGCCTGAATGATAAATCAAAGAAATAAGATGATAAGATAAAAAACCAAGTGATGAGGGGGTTATTTTTTGGAAAATAACAACGAGATCGAGATCCAGAACACCGAGGAAATATCCATGGTGGATAAGCAAAATGATTATAATGAAAATCAGATACAGGTGCTGGAGGGTCTTGAAGCGGTAAGAAAAAGACCTGGTATGTATATCGGATCAACAGGTCCAAAGGGACTTCACCACCTTGTCTACGAGATAGTTGACAACGCTATCGATGAGGCATTGGCAGGATATTGCACTGAGATAGAAGTAGAGATACTTCCCGGGGACATTATCAGAGTTACCGATAACGGACGTGGTATCCCTACAGGTATACACCCAAAGGAGAAAATATCTGCTGCAACGGTAGTTTATACCATTCTCCACGCAGGCGGAAAGTTCGGCGGCGGCGGATATAAGGTAGCAGGCGGACTTCACGGCGTTGGTGCGTCTGTAGTAAACGCCCTCTCGGAATATCTTGAGCTTACAGTTTATGACGGAAAACATATTCATTTTCAGAGGTTTGACAGAGGTAATTATTCAGAGCCGCTGAAAATAATCGGCGATACTGATAAAACAGGTACTTCCGTTCTCTTTAAGCCTGACCCTGAGATATTTCAGGAAACAACAGTTTTCGATTATGAAACACTGCTGAAAAGACTTAGAGAACAGGCATTCCTTAATGCCGGTATAAAGATAATATTCACTGATAAGAGAAATGAAGCCGAGCCTGTGGGCGAAACTCTCCACTATGAGGGCGGTATAAGACAGTTTGTGGAGCATATTCACAAAACAAGAGGCGTTACTCCGCTTTCTGAGGAAGTTATCTATGTCAACGGCATGGAGGGCGATACTTTCGCCGAGATAGCTTTGCAGTATAACGATACTTATAATGACCTTATACTTTCATTTGCTAATAATATCCATACTCCTGACGGCGGTACTCATGAAACAGGTTTCAAAAATGCTCTTACGAAGGTAATAAATAACTACGGTAAGAAGTTCGGCTATCTTAAAGACGACGATAAACTCCTTGGCGACGATGTAAGAGAGGGTCTGACGGCTATAGTATCCGTTAAGCTCACAAACTGTGAGTTTGAGGGACAGACAAAGGGCAGACTTGGCAACCCTGAGGTAAGACCTTTCGTTGACAAGATAGTTACCGAAAAGCTCATGAACTACTTTGAGGAAAACCCTACTGTAGCAAAGGCTATATTTGATAAGTCCGTTCAGGCACAAAAGGCAAGAGAAGCCGCAAAGAAAGCAAGAGAGCTTACAAGAAGAAAATCTGCTCTTGAATCCTCTTCACTTCCCGGCAAGCTTGCAGATTGCTCAGAGAGAGATGCTTCACTCACCGAAATTTATATCGTCGAGGGAGATTCTGCGGGTGGCTCTGCAAAGGAAGGCAGAGATAGAAAATATCAGGCTATACTTCCTTTGTGGGGAAAAATGCTCAACGTTGAAAAAGCTAGGATAGATAAGGTATACGGCAATGAAAAGCTTATGCCTGTTGTTACCGCACTGGGAACATCAATAGGCGAGGACTTTGACCTTTCAAAGCTCCGTTACGGCAAAGTTATCATCATGGCCGATGCCGATGTGGACGGTTCTCATATCAGAACGCTTCTGCTTACATTCTTCTTTAGATTTATGCGTCCTCTTATCGAGGAGGGTCATATCTATCTTGCTCAGCCACCGCTTTTCAAGGTTGCAAGGGGCAAGCAGGTCAGATATGCTTTCTCAGACGCAGAGAGAGATCAGTATATTTCTGAGCTTTCGGGTGAAAACAATCTGAAAGTAAACGTTCAGAGATATAAAGGTCTTGGTGAGATGGACCCTGAACAGCTTTGGGAAACAACCATGGATCCTGAAAGAAGAACTATGATAAAGGTGACAATGGAGGACGCTGTTAAGGCGGACGAGATATTCACTATTCTTATGGGCGATAAGGTCGCACCGAGAAAAGAATTTATAGAGAAAAATGCAGAGTATGTAAAGAATCTTGACGTTTAAAGAAAGGATACTGCTTTGGATAACAACGAAAATAAAAATCAGGAAAAAGAGCTTGAAGAGGTAAAAACAGAGGAAGCCGTTGAAACGGCTGAGAAAGCTGTGGATAATGCTGATGAGGTGGAAGAAGCACAGATAGAAAAAGAGCCTGTTTTGAGCTTTGAGTATGATGTGAAAAACGAGGAAGAGGAAAGAGCTTTTTTAGCCTTTCAGAAGAAATTCGTTTATGCACATAACTGGAAGATAACAGTGGCTTTCGGCGTTGTTGCGGTGCTTTTTATAGTGTCCATAGTGAGAAACCCTTCGGGATATCTTAACTGGGTGCTGGCGTTCATATGCCTTGCAATAATCGTTCTCACATGGTATAACACCAGAAGAATAAGAAAATATCTTATGCAGGCTCTTAAACCTCTTGAGGACGACAAGTATGTTTTCACCCTCTATGACGACAGTTTCAAAATAGAAACGCTGCCGACAGAGGAGGAGAAACAGGAGGAGGACTTTACTCCTGTTCCGCCGAGGATAGTTGATTTTGAGGATATCTCACTAAACATTTTGGAAAATGACGAGATGTTTATTATAATACTCAAAAAAGAAACTATTTATGTGCTTGCAAAAAGAGTTATGAACGAGCAGCAGCAGGAAACACTGAGAAAAACTTTTTCAGAGCTGCTTGATAGCGATTATGAAATGATAGATAATAAATAAGAACAGGATATGTTCTTTTCAAAGTAAACCGAAAGGTTAAAAAGGAGTGGATAAAGTGAGCGATTATAACGTTATTGACACTGATGTTGAAGCGATAATGAAAGAATCTTTCATTCAATATTCAATGGCGGTAATTGTATCCAGAGCCTTACCTGATGTAAGGGACGGACTTAAACCTGTTCACAGAAGAATTTTATATACCATGTATGAAAATGGTCTTACACCTGATCAAGCTTACAGAAAGTGTGCTGACACAGTAGGTTCTGTGCTTGGTAAATATCACCCGCACGGTGACGCATCAGTTTATGACGCACTTGTAAGACTTGCACAGAAGTTCTCAATGAGATATCCTCTTGTTGACGGTCACGGAAACTTTGGTTCCGTTGACGGCGACCCTCCGGCTGCCTACCGTTATACTGAGGCTAAAATGGCCAAGATGTCAGTAAATATGCTGACAGATATAAACAAAACAACTGTTGATTTTCAGTCAAACTATGACGACAGACTTAAAGAACCTGTTGTGCTGCCGTCAAGATTTCCAAATCTTCTTTGTAACGGCTCAGTAGGTATCGCTGTGGGCATGGCAACGAATATCCCTCCTCATAACCTCCATGAAGTTATTGAGGGCATGAAAACTGTCATGAAAAACCCTGACTGCACACTTGATGAGCTTATGCAGAGCATAAAGGGTCCTGACTTCCCTACAGGCGGTATCATTATGGGCAGGTCCGGTATCAGAGCGGCTTACGGCACAGGTCGAGGAAAGATAACACTGCGTTCAAAGACCTCTATCGAGGAGATAAAGGGCAGAAACTGCATTATTGTCACTGAGATACCTTACATGGTAAATAAGGCAAGACTTGTTGAATCTATCGCTGACCTTGTTAAGGAAAAGCGTATCGACGGAATACATTATATCAACGATGAATCCGGCAAGGACGGAATGAGGATTGTTATCGAACTGAAAAAGGACGCTAATCCGCAGGTAGTTCTCAACAAGCTGTTCAGCTATACACAGCTTCAGGATACTGTGGGCGTTATAATGCTCGCTCTTGTGAACGGTATCCCTAAGGTGCTGACCCTCAAGGAAATGCTTGAGCAGTATATAGACTTTCAGGTGGATGTTATCACAAGAAGAACTAAGTTCGATCTTAACAAGGCTAAGGAAAGAGAGCATATCTTAAAGGGTCTTGTTATCGCACTTGACAATATCGATGAAGTTATCGAGATAATGAAAACTTCTAAGAATATCCCAGAGGCTAAGCAAAGACTTAATCAGCGTTTTGGTCTTACAGATATTCAGGCTGACCATATCGCAAATATGACCCTCGGACGTCTGACCGGTATGGAAAGACAGAAGATAATAGACGAGTTGGCTGAAATTGAGGTCAAGATAGCTGACCTTGAAGATATCCTTGCAAATCATCAGAGAATACTTGATATAATCATTGAAGAGGTCGAGGCTATTCAGGATAAGTTCGGTGACGAGAGAAGAACTCAGATAGAAAATGTCAGCGGTGAAGTTGATATTGAAGATCTTATCCCTGTTGAGGAAAGCGTTGTTACCTATACAAATGCAGGATATATAAAGAGAATGCCTGTTTCAGAGTATAAGGCTCAGAAGCGTGGCGGACGTGGCGTAACGGGTATGAAACAGCGTGAGGACGATTATATCGACGAGCTTCAGACCTGTTCTTCACATGACAATATACTCTTTATCTCCAATAAGGGCATAATGTATAAGCTAAAATGCTATGAGCTTCCTGAAGGTTCAAAGGCTTCAAGAGGCACAAATATAGTAAATCTTCTTGAACTGGGCGAGGGCGAGAAGATAGCCGCAATGATAAAAACTGCCGATTTTGACGAGGGCAAGTATATCGTTATGGTAACAAAGAACGGCAAGATAAAGAGAACTCCGCTGACTTCCTACAGAAATGTAAGAAAGAACGGTCTTATTGCAATCGGTCTTGATGAGGGCGATGAGATAGCAGGAGTAAGAATGACCTTTGGCGACAATGAGGTTATCGTTGCAACGCATAATGGTTATGCTATCAGGATAAGAGAAACTGACATAAGAGAGATGTCAAGAGTTGCTCACGGCGTAAAGGCTATAAAACTCAGGGGCAGCGACTATGTTGTATCAATGGCAAGAGTAAGAGAGGGTGCAAGCGTTCTCACTGTTGCTGAAAATGGTCTTGGCAGACGTGTTCCGCTGGAGTCTTATAAGGTACAGAACAGAGGCGGCTACGGTCTTATGAACTATAAGAGCGGCGGAGTATGCGGAATAAAGGTCGTTGATGATGAAGATGATATCATCATGATATCCACAGACGGCATTGTTATCAGAATAAGAGCCTGCGATATCAGTATGATGAGCAGATACTCCCGTGGCGTAAGACTTATGAGAGTCGGCGAGGACGGCAGAGTGGTTTCATTCACAAGAACTGAGCATGACGACGAAGCTGAAACGGCAGAGGTAGAAAAGGCTACTGCCGAGGAGATAGCTGAGGCTCAGGCTGAGGAAAATGCTGAGGTCATTGAAGATAATACCGAAAGCGTTGAGAATGAGGATTCTGAGAACACGGAAGAATAATATGAAAATCAAGTAAAGACAAAATAAACGGGCGAACACTGTTCGCACCTACATTTACTAAAAAATTAACGGACGGCTAAAAACCGTCCGTTTTTTGTATCTATATGATTTTCAGACAACAAAAAAAAGGTGAGCGGCACATGACCGTTCACCTTTTTGCATATTCAAAATTACTTTGTTATCTTGCCCTTGCCGCCCATGTACATTCTCAGTGGCTCAGGGATATTAACTGTTCCGTCAGCATTGAGATTGTTCTCGAGGAATGCGATAAGCATTCTTGGAGGTGCAACAACTGTGTTGTTAAGAGTGTGAGCAAAATACTTTGTGCCGTCCTCTGCCTTTATTCTTATGCCAAGACGTCTTGCCTGTGCGTCGCCAAGATTTGAGCATGAACCAACTTCAAAATACTTCTTCTGTCTTGGGCTCCATGCCTCAACGTCACAGCTCTTTACCTTGAGGTCTGCAAGGTCGCCTGAGCAGCACTCAAGTGTTCTTACAGGAATATCAAGTGAACGGAAGAAATCAACAGAATTTTGCCACAGCTTGTCATACCATGCCATGCTATCTTCAGGCTTGCAGACAACTATCATTTCCTGCTTTTCAAACTGGTGTATTCTGTAAACGCCTCTCTCTTCGATGCCGTGTGCGCCAACTTCTTTTCTGAAGCATGGTGAATAGCTTGTGAGAGTCTTTGGCAACTCGCCCTCAGGGATAATAGTGTCGATAAATCTGCCTATCATTGAATGTTCAGAAGTACCGATGAGATAAAGATCCTCGCCCTCTATCTTGTACATCATGCCTTCCATTTCAGAAAAGCTCATAACACCTGTAACAACGTCTGAACGTATCATGTAAGGAGGAATGAAATATGTGAAACCTCTGTCTATCATGAAATCTCTGGCATATGAAAGAATTGCAGAATGAAGTCTTGCAATGTCGCCCATAAGATAATAGAAGCCGTTTCCTGATGTTCTTCTTGCACTGTCAAGATCGATGCCGTTAAAGCTTTCCATAATGTCAACGTGATATGGGATCTCATAATCAGGAACAACAGGCTCTCCGAATTTTTCAATCTCTACGTTCTCGCTGTCGTCCTTGCCTATTGGAACGCTTGGGTCGATTATGTTAGGGATAACGAGCATTCTCTCACGGATCTTGCCCTCAAGCTCTTTTTCCTTTTCAGCCATAGCGTCAAGCTCAGCACCGATAGCGGAAACCTCAGCCTTTACTTTCTCAGCTTCGTCTTTCTGACCCTTAGCCATAAGACCGCCTATCTGCTTGCTCATTACCTTTCTTTTATTTCTCAGCTCGTCAGCCTTTGTCTTGGCTGCTCTGTATTCCTCGTCAAACTGAGCTACCTCGTCAACAAGAACGAGCTTTTCGTCCTGAAACTTCTTTTTGATGTTTTCCTTGACAAGCTCAGGATTTGTACGGATAAGCTTAATATCTATCATTTTACATACTCCTTTTAGCAGACGCAAAAAAATTTTCTTACGTCGCAATATTTATCCTTTTAATAATATCACTAAAAGGAGATTTTGTCAAGACAAAGCCCCTTTAAAACAGGCTTTTGAAACAGGTTTTGAGAGAACTTATTTCATAGATGAAATACTATCATGATATAAGTAACAGTGCGAATTTCATAAAAACTATTGACATTTTGTATCAAACGTTTTATAATTATAAGGTGAATGTGTTCGTTATGGGCGTATTGTGCCATGACGGCAGAAAAGCCTCTGGGCTTAATAAATTTATCAGGAGGATTAAAGGTGCGAAAAGTTAAAAAACCCGTGTTTTTTATCGTGCTTTTGTGTATAATTGCATTTGGATATCTCACTTATGCAGGAATACATACTCAGTACGGAGATATAAAAACAAGCTATATCAAGGGCGTTGAAGATATCCGCTGGGGTATCGATATTCAGGGCGGCGTAAATGCTACGTTTGAACCTGCCGATAATTACGACGCCACAAAGGAAGAAATGGACGCTGCAAAGGCTGTTATCGAGCAAAGACTTGTAAGCCTTAATATCACAGACAGCGAGGTCTATGTAGACTATAAGAAAAATAAGGTAATGGTTTCATTCCCATGGCAGGCTAACGAAGAAAGCTTTGACCCTGAGGCTGCCGTTTCTGAGCTTGGCGAAACTGCAAAGCTTGTATTCAGAAAGGGTAAAGAAGAAAAAGGCGAGCAGGTGCTTACAGGAAATGACGTTAAAAAGGCTGAGGTAAGACAAACTCAGGACGAAACTACAGGAAATATCAAGTATGTTGTAAGCCTGACACTCAATAACAGCGGTAAAAAAGCTTTTGCTGACGCTACAACTGAGCTTGCCGGAAAAGGCGCTATCTCTATCTGGATGGACGATAAGTGCATTTCTGCCCCAAGCGTAAATTCAGCTATCACTGACGGTGAGTGCGTTATCGAGGGCAACTTCACATATGATTCTGCAAAAGCTCTTTCAGATAAGATAAATGCAGGTTCTATCCCATTTGACCTTAAAACAACAAGTACGAATATCATTTCACCTACACTTGGCGAGGGTGCAAAGAACGCAATGGTGCTTGCAGGACTTATCGCATTTATCGTTATCGCTGCATATATCATCGTTATCTATAAGCTGCCTGGCTTTGTTGCGTCTATCGCACTTATAGGTCAGGTAATAGGTTCTATTGCTTGTATCACAGGCTTCTTTGGAAATATCGACAGCTTTACGCTGACTATCCCTGGTATCGCAGGTATTATCCTTTCTATCGGTATGGGCGTTGACGCTAACGTTATCACAGCCGAGAGAATAAAGGAAGAGCTTAACAACGGCAAGACCCTTAACGGAGCTATCGAGCTTGGCTATAAGAGAGCATGGAGCGCAGTATTCGACGGAAACATCACAGTCGTATTCGTTGCGATAATCCTTATGGGTGCATTCGGACCTACAGACAGCGTTTTCGGAACACTTCTCAGCCCTGTATTCTCAGTATTCGGCGCAAGCACAGCAGGTACTATCTATTCACTTGGATATACTCTCCTTGTAGGTATCCTCCTGAACTTTGTATTCGGTATCTTCTGTTCAAGACTTATGCTTTCGTCCCTCTCAAAGTTCAAGTGCTTTAAGAAACGCAAGCTTTACGGAGGTGCTGAAATAAATGAGTAAAGAAAGAAAGACCCTGAATGTTGTGGGTCACAGCAAGTTATTTTATTCCATATCATGCGCACTTATCGCAATTTTTATCATTCTTACATTCGTTATAGGTCTTAACGTTGCTATCGAGTTCAAAGGCGGTACAGTTTTGACTTATACATATGAGGGCGATATAAAGACTTCTGACGTTTCAAATACCGTTTCTGACAGTATCGGAGATAAATGTACAGTAACTCTTGGCGAAAACACAGGAAACGCAGGCAAAACAGTAGAGATCAAGTTCTCTTCCACAAAGGGTATAAGCGATGATAAGCAGAATACCCTGAAAACAGCCCTTGAAAAGGACTTTCCTGATAATAACATAGAAGTTTACGAGTCAAACGACGTTGCAGCTTCAAGCGGTATGAACTTCTTCTTCAAGTGCCTTGCTGCTTGCGCACTGGCAATGGTCATCACTATTATTTATATCGGCTTCAGATTTAAAAAGATAGGCGGTATCTCAGCAGGTGTGTTCTCAGTAGTTGCCCTTGCACACGATATGTGCATGGTCTATGGCTGCTTTGTAATATGCAGATTTGACATCAACGCAAACTTTATGGCAGTTCTGCTGACTATCCTTGGATATTCTATCAACGCAACTATCATCATTTACGACAGAATCAGAGAGAATGAAAATCTCCTTGGCAACAAAATGGAGCTTGAGGATCTTGTAAACCTCTCTATCACACAGACGATGGGACGTTCTATCCATACAACTGTTACAACAGTTCTTGCTATGGCTACAGTTTGTATCGTCTGCATAATCTGCGGAGTAACATCTATCCTGAGCTTTGCTTTCCCACTTATCATCGGTATGATATCAGGTGTTTATTCTTCTAACTGTATCGCACCTACACTGTGGGTACATTGGAAAAAACATCAGGCAAAGAAGTCACATTCAGGTTCAAAAACAGGCAGCGCAAAGAAAAAGGCTTCAAGAAGATAAAATTTTATGGACGGTATGTTAAACATATCGTCCATTTTTTTTATGTGATATTCTATTTTTAACACTCCATATCATGGATAAGTCCGCAGTTTCGCATGGAGATAGTTCCGTTATTGCCTGTTATATAATGGTCAAGAACTGTCACACCTAAACATCTCATATATCTCATGACCTCACGGGTGAGAGTAACGTCTTCCTGAGAGGGGGTGTTGGGTGAGTCAGGATGATTGTGGGCAAGGATAACAATATCAGTGCCACTGTTGAGAACGGCTTTTGTAAGCTCACGAAAATCAACAGGGGTAAATCTCGCACCGCCTGCGGATATGTCTGTTACGCTCTTTATGTGAAAGCCAGAGTCGATACAAATTACCTTGAATTTCTCCTGCTTTTCGTTTCTGAAACAATTATTTACAAAACTCAGCGCCGCAGATATGTTTCTAATGTCTATCCTGCTGTCTGTGACAGTGGAGCAGTAGTTTATAAGCTCTCTGAAAAATAAAAGTGAGTTTGCAGAGCTTTCGCCCATGTCCTTTACCGAAGAAAGCTCCTCCACAGAAGCATTAAGAACGCTGTTTAAGCTTCCAAACTTTTTTATAAGCTCGTGCGCAATATCATTGGTGTTCTTTCTCGGCACAATGTAAAATAAAAGCATTTCAAGTATCTCATGCTCGGAAAAGCCCTTGAAATTTCCCGATTCTTTGAAACGCTTCCTCATTCTCTCTCTGTGACCGCCGTGGTCTGCTTGACTGCTCATTTTATCACCTCTTTTACAAGTATAAAATATCCGCACTTTTTTGTCAATAAAAAACCATTGTGACTTTATTCTTTACAGATAATTTCAGCAAGAGGGTAAGCTAATAATATTTAGAAAATTTTATTAATAGATCACAAATAGCGTAAAATGCTAAAAAAACCTTCAGAAATATCAAAAGTGTCTGTGCGAAATGACGTTGAAAAAGGTTGTTTTTTTATGATATAATGAAATGGTAACTATTATATTATGGAGATGTTTTTATGACAGACCTGACGGTGGGAAAACCGTGGACAGTGCTGTGGAAATTTTCCCTGCCTATGTTCGTGAGCGTGATATTTCAGCAGATGTATTCCATTTTCGACAGTATCATAGCAGGAAAATTCGCAGGCGAGGACGCTCTTGCGGCAGTTGGTGCGTCTTATCCTATAACAATGATATTTATGGCGTTTGCAGTGGGAAGCAATGTTGGCTGTTGTGTGGTCATATCTCAATTCTTTGGTGGAAAAGAGTTCTCAAAGGTAAAAACTGCGTCAACTACTACTATAATTTCATGTACGATACTTGCGACAGTGCTGACAGTTTTTGGACTTGCGTTCTCTACTCCTCTTATGAGAATGATAAACACGCCTGATAACATCTTCCGTGACGGCGAGCTTTATCTGAAGATCTATATCGCAGGACTTATCTTCCTGTTTCTTTATAACGTGGGTACAGGTATTTATAACGCAATGGGTGACTCGAAAACACCATTGTATCTCCTTATCGGCTCATCAGTTGGAAACGTTGTTCTCGACTATGTGTTCGTGAAGTTCTTTAAATGGGGTGTGGCAGGCGTTGCATGGGCTACTTTTATCGCTCAGGGAGTGGCTTGCGTGTTCTCACTGCTTATTTTGGTGAAGAAAACCGCAGAAATTAAAACAGAGGATAAACCACCGCTGTTTTCAGGAAAAATAATTAAAAAGATAACCCTTTATTCTATACCTAGTATTTTACAGCAGAGTTTTATCTCAGTGGGAAATATCTTTGTGCAGTATCTTGTAAACAGCTTCGGCTCGTCTTGTATCGCAGGATATTCTTCTGCAATAAAGCTAAATACCTTTGCTATAACAAGCTTTACAACGCTTTCAAACGGGCTTTCAAGCTTTGTTGCACAGAATTACGGTGCAGGCAGGAACGATAGGATAAAAAGCGGATATAAAGCAGGACTTGTTATCTCGGCTATCGTGGCAGTGCCTTTTATACTCTGCTTTTTCTGTATGCCAAAAACTATGATAAATCTGTTTCTTGACGACGGCGGAACAAAAGCCGTTGAGATAGGCACAACATTTTTGAGAATAATATCGCCTTTCTATGTGTTTGTGGGCATAAAAATAATGTCAGACGGAGCACTCCGTGGTAAAGGTGCAATGCAGTATTTTATGATATCAACTTTTACAGACTTGATACTCAGAGTAGTGCTTGCGTTCGTGTTGGCAAGACCATATGGGTCAACGGGAATATGGCTGTCATGGCCGATAGGCTGGCTTGTGTCAACAGTGCTGTCAGTGGTGTTTGCGAGAGTGAAGGTGATGAAAAACGAATTGAATGAGGAATGAGGAATGGCAAAGCCAAACTGAGCTAAGCACCAATACAAAGTAAAATCCGCAAAGAGCACAGCGATTTTGCGGCATAACAAACCATGGCGTAAACCTTGGCTAAAACAACGTAACTCCGATTAGCAAAGACTAAATTAAAAAAAAGTTCTCAATAATGATGTTGACAAGTTTAATTAAATGTTGTATGATTATAAGAATAATAAATTAAGAATTCAAAATGTTTGCGGGAGGTTAATTTATGCTGGATACTAATGTAAACAATAAGTTTGGTAAAGAGGGTCTTACCTTTGATGACGTTCTCCTTATCCCGGGCGAGTCGGATTGTACACCTGATATGGTGGATATCCATACACACCTTACTAAGGATATAGTCCTCAATACACCTATAATGACATCTGCTATGGATACAGTCACAGAGTCAAAAATGGCTATCGCTATCGCAAGAGAGGGCGGTATCGGTATTATTCATAAGAATATGACTATCGCTCAGCAGGCAGAAGAGGTGGATAAGGTAAAGCGTTCTGAAAACGGCGTTATCGTTAATCCTTTCTCTCTTACAGCCGATAAAACTGTTGCTGAGGCTGATAAGCTCATGGGCAAGTATAAGATCTCCGGCGTGCCTATAGTCGATAAGGATGGCAAGCTCGAGGGTATCCTCACTAACAGAGATCTTAGATTTATCACTGATTTTGAAAATATCAAGATCGGTGACGTTATGACTAAGGAAAACCTCGTTACTGCTCCTGTTGATACGGATCTTGAAGGCGCTCAGAAGATACTTATGAAGCATAAGATCGAAAAGCTTCCTCTTGTTGATGCAAACGGCGTTCTTAAGGGTCTTATCACTATCAAGGATATTGAAAAGGCTGTTCAGTATCCAAATTCCGCAAGAGATAAAAAGGGCAGACTTCTTTGCGGTGCTACTATCGGCATGACTAACGATATTCTTGAAAGAGTTGCCGCTCTCGTTGAAGCTCAGGTAGACGTCCTCGTTCTTGACTCTGCTCACGGCCATTCTATGAACGTTATAAATTGTCTTAAAAAAGTTAAGGCCGCTTTCCCTGATACACCGGTTATTGCAGGTAATATCGCTACTGCCGAAGCTGCCAGAGCACTCTGCGAAGCAGGTGCTGACGCTATAAAGGTCGGTATCGGCCCTGGTTCTATCTGTACTACCCGTGTAGTCGCTGGTATAGGTGTTCCTCAGGTCACTGCAGTTTATGACGCTGCTTGTGCTGCTGCTGAGTATGGCATTCCTGTTATTGCTGACGGCGGTATCAAGTATTCAGGCGATATCGTTAAGGCTCTTGCCGCTGGTGCAAACGTTGTAATGCTTGGTTCACTCCTCGCAGGCTGTGACGAAGCTCCAGGCGAAACTGAGATCTATCAGGGCAGACAGTTCAAGGTATACAGAGGCATGGGTTCTCTTGCCGCTATGAATAAAGGCTCAAAGGACAGATATTTCCAGACAAACTCAAAGAAGCTCGTTCCAGAGGGCGTTGAGGGTCGTGTGGCTTATAAGGGTCCAGTTTCAGATACTATCTTCCAGCTCGTTGGCGGTATCCGTTCAGGTATGGGCTATTGCGGTTGTCATACTATTGCAGAGCTTGGCGAAAAGGCTAAGTTCATCAGAATAACAGGCGCAGGTCTTAAGGAGTCACACCCACACGATATCTATATCACAAAGGAAGCTCCAAACTATTCCGCAGGTATCTAATAGAATTTTATATACAAAAAGAGCAGAGATCTCGTTTCTCTGCTCTTTTTTGCATTATTTTGTAGGGGAAAACAGCGTTCGCCCACAGTTTCAAAGTTTTTTTCTGAAAAAAACTACTCCATAAATTCTCCCAAAAGACCACTTGCAATTGCTACAGTTTCAGGACATGGACGCTTCTGATAGTATTCTTTTGTGCGCTTTGCAGGGTCAGGGTCACTAGGTCCGCTCAGACCAAGAAGCTCACGGCAGATGATAGTGTCAGAGCCAAGCTCTTCCTTGAAACGCTTTGCAAAAAGCTGAACACGCTCATAATCCTTGCCCTTTGCCGCCCTGTCACTGCCTATGGTGTTGCCAAATTTCAATCCAAGCACCATGACTGCACCTGTAAATGCTCCGCAGACCTCTCTCATTCTGCCTATTCCGCCGCCAAAGCCCGAGGCTATCTTGTATGCAGTTTCACTGTCAAGGCCGATATCCTCAGCCCATGCGCCTACCACCGCCTGTGAACAGTTGTAGCCCTCCATGAAAAGAGCCTTTGCTGCCGCTGCTTTTTCCTTATTCATTTAAAAAAACTCCTTTTTTGTCATATGTTGATTTTCATTATAGCACAGCTTTAAGTTTTTTTCAAGACGTATTATTGGTTAGTATAGTCTACGTCAAATTGCATAAAATTTTGCCATAAAATTTTGCAATATTTTTATATTGTTAGACAAAACTAACCTATTGACAAATGTACACTAATGTGGTATACTTTAATCACAGCAAGGGAAAAGCTGCAAAGAATAACGCAGATAAAGCGAAAACGCTGGTCTGTGGAAAAGTAAAAAAAATGATATCTAAATAAGGAGGACAAAAATTATGTCAAAGTTTGTATGTTCAGTATGCGGTTACGTTTATGAGGGCGAGGCTGCTCCTAAGGAGTGTCCAATCTGCCACGCACCAGCAGAAAAGTTCAATAAAGTAGAAGAAACAGCTATCACATGGGCTGACGAGCATAAGGTAGGCGTTGCAGAGGGTCTTGATGAGGAAGTTGTTGCAGGTCTTAGAGAGAACTTCAACGGCGAGTGCTCTGAGGTAGGTATGTATCTTGCAATGGCAAGAGTTGCTTACAGAGAAGGCTATCCTGAGGTAGGTATGTACTATGAGAAGGCAGCCTATGAAGAGGCTGAGCACGCTGCTAAGTTCGCAGAGCTTCTGGGCGAGGTAGTAACACCTTCTACAAAGAAAAATCTCGAGATGAGATATATGGCTGAGAATGGCGCTTGCGAGGGTAAGATGAAGCTTGCTAAGAGAGCAAAGGAGCTTGGCTATGACGCTATCCATGACACTGTTCATGAAATGGCTAAGGACGAAGCAAGACATGGATGCGGCTTCAAGGGTCTTCTTGACAGATATTTCGCTAACAAGTAATTTATCTTAAAATAGTATAAATTAAAGATTACGACGAATTTTTCCCGAAAAAGGCAGAGGTATTTGAAAAAATACTTCTGTCTTTTTGTTTTATAAAGCCGTTATAAAGGCTCAAATCTATTGCAAATGACGTAAAACTGTGGTATAATATTTTAGTATGATAAAATAATGCTTTAGGAGATGATAGTGTGATAGAAACACTGGCGGCGGAAACTGCGACCTTGCAGAACGTTTATGCCCCCTTGCCTTTTAAGGTGCATATGATATTCTGCGTTATCGCTACGCTTTTATATATAACTCAGTTCATAAGGAAAGGCTCTTGTCATTATCTTACATTAATGATAGCTATCGACCTTACTATAGTTACTCAGTTTACCACAAAAAGCTTTGTTATCGGTATGCTTTTCGGTGCAGAGGTAGCGCTTCTTGCGACAACAGCTTTTATTTCCCATAGGTTTGCTAAAAAGCAGAAAGCTTTGGAGAATGCCGGGGAAAAGTCGGAAACTGCTCAAAAGGAAGATGAAGAATGAAAATAGTTATACTTGACTCTGAAACAGTTTCAAGAAACGATGTGTCGCTGGAGGGAATAACAGTCCTTGGTGAAAGCATTGTTTACGGTTTTACACCAAATGAACAGGTCGCAGAAAAGATAGGTGACGCTGACGCTGTTATATGTAACAAGTGCCTTATAACAGAGGAGGTATTCTCAAAGTGCAAAAACCTGAAATACGTCGGTCTTTTTGCAACGGGATATAATAATGTTGACCTCTCCGCCGCAGACAGGCATGGTGCGGTGGTCTGCAATGTGCCTGCATATTCTACAAATGCGGTGGCACAGCATACTTTTGCACTTATCCTCAACTATTTCAGCAAGATAAGAGAATATGCCGAGAAAGTTGACGAGGGCGGCTGGGTGAATTATAAGCTGTTTTCATATTTTGGTATTCCTACCTATGAGCTTGCTGGAAAAACCATTGGTATAGTAGGCTATGGCGACATAGGAAAGAAAGTTGCTGAGATAGCAAGAGCGTTCGGCATGAAGGTCATCACCTTTACACGCTCACCTCAGAAAATTATTGACGGCACGCCTGCGGTAAGCCTTGAAGAACTTCTAAAGACTTCTGATATAGTGACGCTCCATTGTCCTCTTACAAAGGATAATGAAAAGATGATAAATGCCGAAAGCCTTGGCATGATGAAAAAGTCAGCATTTTTCGTCAACACTGCAAGGGGCGGTCTTGTGGACGAAAAGGCTCTTGCACAGGCTCTTGAAAATGGCGATATTGCAGGGGCAGGAATTGATGTTCTCACAAACGAGCCAATGGGTGAAGACTGCCCACTCAGAAACGCAAAGAACTGCACTGTTACCCCACATATAGCGTGGGCGCCAAAGCAGACGAGAGAAAGGCTTCTTGAAACTGTTGCGCAGAACTTGAAAATGTGGATAGAGGGCACTCCGCAGAATGTTGTCAACGGAAAATAACAATAAGGACATGATAAAAATGATAGATATGACAAAAAAGAAAAGAGTTGTGGTAAAGGTAGGAACTTCTACTCTTACTCACAGCACGGGGCTTCTTAATATACGCCGTGTGGAACAGCTCGTTAAAACTCTTGCCGACCTTCAAAATGCAGGACATGAAATAATCCTTGTATCAAGCGGTGCGGTGGGTCTTGGCAGAGCAAAGCTGGGCATAAAGGAAAGACCCAAGGACACTCCCACAAGACAGGCTTGTGCGGCGGTGGGTCAGTGTGAGCTTATGTATCTTTACGATAATCTTTTCTCTGAATACAGTCTTAATGTGGCTCAGCTTCTGCTTACAAAGTATATTCTTCTGGAAGACAGAAAGATAAACGTGCAGAACGCCCTTAACCGCATCATAGAGCTTGGTTCTATCCCTATTGTGAACGAGAACGATACGGTGTCTATTGATGAGCTGGAGCTTGAAATGGGCGAGAACGATTCTCTTGCGGCAAATGTTGCGGTGCTCGCTAATGCAGATCTGCTCATAATAATGTCTGATATTGAGGGACTTTTTGACAAAGACCCTCACAAGTACGATGACGCTGAGCTTATCCCTGTTGTGCCTGAGATAACGGAGGAGATAAAGGCTATTGCAGGGGGTGCAGGTTCTTCACTTGGCACAGGCGGAATGGCGACAAAGATAAAAGCCGCTGAGATATGCAAAAATGGCGGAATAGATCTTATTATAATGAATGGCAGAGATCCAAGACATTTGTATAAGGTATTTGAAAATAAACCTATAGGAACACTTTTTACAGCTAACGGGGAGGTATAGTAAAAATGAGTTACATCGATATTTTGGGACAGAAAGCAAAAGCTTGCAAAAAGGATATTGCCTTCGCTTCAACAACACAGAAAAATGACGCACTTCTTGAGATCGCACATATCCTGAGAGTTTGCAAGGACGATATTATCGAAGCAAACAAGGTGGACCTTGAAAACGGCAGAATGAGGAAAATGTCGGAAGCAATGCTTGACAGACTTGCACTTAATGACAGCCGTATAGAGGGTATGGCAAAGGCTTGCGAGGAGCTTGCACAGCTTGACGACCCTGTGGGCGAGGTAGTTTCAGGCTCAACAAGACCTAACGGCATGAAGATCGAGAAAGTAAGAGTGCCAATGGGCGTTATAGGCATTATTTTTGAAGCCAGACCTAACGTTACTGTAGACGGCGCTATACTTTGCCTTAAAAGCGGAAACGCTGTTATACTCAGGGGTGGAAAAGAAGCAATAAACTCAAACAAAATGCTTGCCGACCTAATGAGAAAAGCTGTTGAAAGGGCAGGGTTCAGCCCTGATATCATTCAGCTTGTGGAGGATACTGACAGAGGTATTGCTCTTGATATGATGAAAGCCAATGATTATATCGACGTTCTTATCCCAAGGGGAGGCGCACAGCTTATAAAGGCTGTTGTACAGTCTGCCACTGTGCCTGTTATCGAGACCGGCACCGGCAACTGTCACGTTTATGTTGACGCAAGTGCGGATATAAAAATGGCTGTGAACATTGTTGATAACGGCAAGACCTCACGTCCGTCTGTATGCAACGCAGTTGAAAGCTGTCTTGTTCACAGGGATATCGCAGAGGATTTTCTCCCGAAGCTTAAAGAAAGACTTGACAAGCACCACGTTGAAATAAGAGGCTGTGAGCTTACAAGGCAGATACTTGGTCCTGAGAACGTTACTCCTGCTGATGATGACGATTATGCAACAGAGTTTCTTGACTATATAATCTCTATCAAGGTCGTTGACGACATGGCAGAGGCCCTTGAACATATCGACAGATTTTCTACAGGACATTCTGAGTGTATCGTTACAGAAAGTCTTTTTGCCGCACAGGAATTTCAAAAGCGTGTTGACTCAGCGGCAGTATATGTAAACTGCTCAACAAGATTTACAGACGGCGGAATGTTCGGCCTTGGTGCTGAGATAGGCATTTCTACTCAGAAGCTTCATGCAAGAGGTCCTATGGGTCTTAGGGAAATGACAACTACAAAGTATCTTATCTCTGGAAACGGACAGATAAGAGAATAGGTATTAGTGAGGAATGAGGAGTGAGGAATGAAGGTATCGCCTGCGGCGATGATTTCTCTGTAGGGGCGACCTTTGGTCGCCTGTCTGCTCTGATACTTTGATATATTACAAAAAAAGAGGTAATTATAATGATAAAAGCTATGAATATTTCTTATGAGATAGGCGATAAGCTTTATCTCAACATCACAAACAAGTGTCCATGCAACTGCACATTCTGTATTCGTCACAACGGTGACGGTGCATACGGCTCTGACCCACTGTGGCTGGAACATCAGCCTACTGCCGAAGAGGTAATAGACGACATCAAAAAGCGTGACCTTGACAGCTACAAGGAAATTATTTTCTGCGGCTATGGCGAGCCTACCTGTGAGCTTGAAATACTCAAAGAAACTGCAAAGTATATAAAATCTGTTACAAAGACACCTATAAGGATCAACACAAATGGTCTTAGCGACCTTATCAACAAGCGTGAAACTCCTGCTGAGTTCAAGGGACTTGTTGATATAATCTCAATAAGTCTTAACGCTTCTGACGCAAAGGCTTATGACGAGGTAACAAGGCCGTCATTCAAGGGCGTGAACTGCTTTGAAGAAATGCTCTCTTTTGCAAAAAGAGTGAAAGAGTTCGTGCCTGAAGTAATGCTCACTGTTGTGGATATAATCGGCGAAGAGGAGATAAAAAAATCTCAGGCGGTTGCTGACAGCGTGGGTATACATCTCAGAGTCAGAGAATATGTTGATTAATATTTTGTAAACAATATATTAAGTTTTATATTTGCTCAATATTCCGTTTTCAGCAAACATCTAAGTGATGTCGGAACAATAACCGAGTGCTGAAAACGGATATTTTTTTGTTCGATAATAAAAAGAAAGCTTGGTAGAAAAAATGGAAAAGGAAAAGATAAGACGTCTTGTTTTGCAGGCAGGACAGGGTGACAGAGCAGCTTTCGGCGAGCTTTATGAAGAAACGGGCAGGAGCGTATATTTCAACTGCCTGAAGCTTCTTGGAAATGCTCAGCAGGCAGAGGATATAACTCAGGACACTTTTATGAAAGCTCTTGAAAAGCTTGACAGCCTTAAAGAGCCTGAGAATTTCTCAGCGTGGGTGAATCGCATTGCCATAAACAACTGCAAAATGTATTTCAGGAAAAATCCCCGCACTGCGGAGGAGGAGTCGGAAAAGATAATCGACGATACACCCGACAGCGAGCTTATCCCTGACGATTATGCCGACAGCGAAGAAAAACGCAGGATAATAATGAACATTATCGACACCGCTCTCACTGACGAACAGCGTCAGACAATAATACTTTACTATTTTGATATGATGAGCGTGGCTGAGATAGCAGAGATAATGGAATGTTCTGTTGGCACTGTCACTTCCCGTCTTAGCGCTGCAAGAAAGAAGATAAGGGAGGCGGTGCTTATTTACGAAAAGAAAAACAATGACAGGCTTCATGCTGTTATGCCTATACCTGTTCTGTCAAAGATATTTATGCAGGAATGTCAGCATTTGAAGCTGCCTGAATTATCCGTTTTCAGCAACACGGCAGCCGCCGAGGATATTGTTCCCGAGAAAAATCCAACAATGAGAAGATCGGGAGGAAAAGGTATGTTTTCAACAGTAAAAGTAAAAGTGATAGCAGGAGTAGTTGTATTGGCAGTAGTTGGCGGAGGTATCACAGCGGCAGTGCTTGCAAACAGAGATAGGACGGCAGATACTGATAAGCCAAACACAGCCGTTCAGACAGACGCACAAGGTGACGTGAATGAGCAGGAGATAGAGAATAAGCTAAAGGAACTTGATGAAAATACTGATAATGAAGATGATGTTACTGGCGATGCTGCAAGCGGTGTAGATTCTGACGGAGAGCCTGAAATGGCTGTTTACACTGTTTCTGATGAGATAAAAAATGCTGATCTTTCGTCAGGTCTTGTTCAGCTCAACGGTGATATCATGCAGGTTGGCGGATATGAAAAGACCTCTGACTTCTGTGCAAAATATGCCGATGAATATGACATTATGTACAGCGACGGCACATACGAAGAGAAAAAGGACGAGATGCTTAATTATTTTGTGGGCAAAGACGGTCTTTTAACTGGCGAATGGTGGGATATATATTCCCTTACTCTTATCCCAAAAAATGAGCCGAAGGGCGACCAGATAACTGTCTATGTGACAAATCTAACAGCCCCAGACGGTCAGGTATCTCTGGCAGACAGCTATGTGGTATGGGCTGAGGAAAAGCCTATGTCAAAGGATATCTACACCCCTGCGTGGATACCGACCGGTATGCCAACAAGGCTTTGCTATGATGTCACAAGCACAAAGAAGCTTGATGAGATATATGACAACATAGATGATTATTCAGCACAATCAGTGCAGGATATGCTTGCTTCTCAGGGCATCTCAAAGGGCGAGAACAGCATTTCAGGAAACTATCTTTCCTATGTTTACTCACAGGGCGATATGTCAATGGACGGAACATACTGTGTGAACAGCGACACTGACCCTGATGTTTTCGTTGCATATGTTGCAGGTGAGAAAAATGCCGCAGGGCTTACACCTCTCTACAGATATCATTTTGCCTTCGATACAAATTCAAAAAAGCTTTATGAAAGCAGAATGTATCTTGCAGGTATGTTCTGAAAAACCTATCCCTCACATTTGTGGGGGATATTTTTTTTGCTCGTTGACAGGCATTTTGCTATGTGATATAATTATTTCGGCAATATTATAATAATAAATATTAATTATATGTAAACTATATATTAAAATTTTGAATTTACTCAACAAATCGTCTGCGTTTTGCATCTAACTAATGTCGGGACTGATAAAACAGCGGACGAGAAAACGGCAATTCGGAAAGAAAGAGCAGGTCAAAAACATGGAAAAAGATGATATCAAAAAGCTTGTATTGCAGGCGGCACAGGGAAACAAGGCGGCGTTCGGTGCGCTTTATGAAGAAACGGGCAGAACAGTGTATTTTAGCTGTCTGAAGCTTCTTGGCGACCCACAGCTTGCAGAGGATATCACTCAGGAAACTTATCTTACAGCCCTTCAAAAGCTTGGCACTCTTGCACAGCCTGAGAATTTTCCAGCATGGGTAAACAGGATAGGGATAAATCTCTGCAAAATGCACTTTAGGAACAATTCCGCCCCTGAGGACAACTCAGAGGAGATAATAGAGGAAATCCCTGACGAGGGTCTTATCCCGGAGGAATATGTGAGCAATGACGCTAAAAGAAAGATAATAATGGATATTATCGACACTGTTCTCACAGAGGAGCAAAGGCAGTCGGTGATACTGTATTATTTCGATATGCTCACAGTGCCTGAGATAGCAGAGGTAATGAACTGCACCACAGGTACAGTAACTTCCCGCCTTAGTGCCGCAAGAAAAAAGATAAAGGAGGCGGTGCTTATATACGAGGAAAACAACAACGACAGACTTCATGCTGCCGTGCCTGTATTTATTCTTTCAAAGCTTCTTAATAAAGAGGCTTCAAACACCGTTCTTCCGAAACTTACCGTTTTCACAGGCTCAGCCTCAGCCGCTAATGCAGTTCCCGATAGCGTAACATCAACAAAAACTATATCGGGAGGAAAAGTAATGTTTTCAACAGTAAAAGCAAAGGTAATAGCAGGCGTTTGTGCCGCAGCAGTTGTGGGCGGAGGTATCACAGCGGCGGTTGTGCTCAGCTCAAACGGTAGTAAGGATAATGATAATGATGACGGCGTGGTCGTTGTGACTGAGTCACAAAAAAGCAGTGAAAGCAGTTCGGCTGCCGATAAAGCTGATACGGCAGGCGATAACAGTGATAAATACTGGATAACAGGCTTTAAAGGGTCTGATCCGTCAGATACTTTGCCGCAGGATATTTTCGGCAGCAAAATATCAGTGCCTGTTGACCTTAGTGCCATAGACGGCGGCAATGCTGCTATGGAATTGTACGGCGACGATATTGGCAGATCTGGTGATATTATGAGCATCGATAAAATGGTAGGTGAAAACACTAACGTTGAGATAACCTTCGTTTCATCAGATGAGAGCCAAACAAAATACGACCTTATCAGTGGAAACCCATTTGACCGTGACGCAAGCGTGGCTGACATTCTAAAGGAAAACAGCTGGAGCGTTACAATACCTTTGGAAGAGGCTGTTGATACCTCCGACTGGGAGTATGAAAGCTACGGCAGCTACAGCAATAAAGAAGATCTTGATAAAATAATCGACAAAATGGGCTGTCCTACAAGCATTTATATGAACAGCGAATATGACGGCATGGACGATTACAAATGCTATACAATGTATTGGGAGAATGTTGACTATACAATTTCACTTACCGTGGTGGAAACATATAGTAATTATGAAGAGTATGACGTAGTGCTTGATGACTTCTCGGTTTCCGATTTCACATACTACAGCAAAAACTATCCGCAGGAAGAAATACACGAAAAAGACGGAGAGGCTGTTTTCACATCTGAGTATACAGGCATAACAACACCGGGCGAGAGCACTGTAAACACTGAAGAGAACAGAGTAAAGGTATATGATGACCTCAAGGCACTTGACCTTACTTCAGACGCTGCTCTGCCTAAGGATATAAGCGTAAGCTATAAGGGCATAGACCACGTTTTCACAGGCACTGAGCTTATTGATGATGTAAGAGCAGAAATGGTGGATACCCCTGACGATGAATACGATTCTGCTCTTTGTTACGGAAAAACAAGCTCGACTGTGGATAATATTATCATCTTCGACTTCTGGCTCAACAGCGATCATACCCTCCATAAGATAAGAATGAGTTTCACCACCGAAAGCGACTGCTCAATATTCGGTATAACAAAAAATTCAACTCCTGAGGAGATGGCTGCGATCTTAGGCACACCTGAGGTCAGCGACAGAAACGGCAAAGATCAGTTTCTTGATTGGAAGAGCGATTCCATGAGCGTGAACGCATATTACTATGACGGCGTTTTGCAGTCTATACAGGCTTACTTTGAAAGCTAGGCGGCTCATATTTGACAACATAAGCGGTATGTGCTATAATATTTTATATTAATGCTTTACTATGATAAAATATAGAGAGGATAATGTAAAATGAGCGAAAAGCTTTGGAGAAAAAACCTTATAAATATAGAGCCATACGTTGCAGGGGAACAGCCTAAAAACGATAAGATAATAAAGCTCAATGCTAACGAGAACCCTTATCCGCCGTCACCAAAGGTAAAAGCGATACTTGAGGGGAAAACTATAGCAGAACTTAGAAAATACCCTAGTGCTGACGCCTCTGTACTTAGAGCGGCACTTGCAGAGCGTGTGGGGCTTAAAAGCGAGAATGTTTTCTGCGGAAACGGCTCAGACGATGTGCTTGCCACAGCTTTCAGAGCGTTTTTCAACTCTGATAAGCCTATACTTTATCCTGATATAACTTACTCTTTCTATCCTGTGTGGTGTGAGCTTCTGAAAATACCATACAAGACAAAGAGCGTTGACGATGATTTTGTAATAAATATCGAGGATTTCAAAGAGCCTAACGGCGGCGTTGTTATCCCTAACCCTAATGCTCCCACAAGCCTTGGTGTGGGTGAGAAATTTATAAGAGAACTTCTTGAAAACAATCAGGACAGCATTGTTATAATCGACGAAGCTTATGCTGACTTCGGCAGATATTCCTGCGTGGAGCTTGTGAAAGAGTACGATAATCTCGTTGTAACGCAGACGTTCTCAAAGTCACGTTCCCTTGCAGGCATGAGAGTGGGCATGGCTTTTGCCAGTGCCGAGCTTATCAGCTATATGCAGGCTGTGAAGGACTCATACAATTCTTATCCTCTCGATCAGATAGCCATTGAAACGGCAGTGGCAAGCCTTTCTGACGAGGATTATTTCAAGGCGACAGTTGAAAAGGTCAAGGCAACAAGGGATAGAACAGCGGAAAAAATGCGTGAAATGGGCTTCAACGTCCTTGACAGCGAAACGAATTTTCTCTTTGCACAGCACGAAAAGCTCTCTGCAAAGGAGATCTTCACATACCTTCGTGAAAATGGTATCTTCGTGAGATATTTCAACAAGCCGAGAATAGATAACTTCCTGAGAATTACTATCGGCACAGACGAGGAAATGGAGCTTATGATTGAAAAGCTTTCGGAGATATGCAAATAATACAGTTATCACGAAAGCTTATGGATATATCTATTCAGTGTAGGGGCAAACGGTGTTCGCACCTTAGTTTCTGATTTTTTTGAAAGACTTTTGTTCGGGCGGCTCTGACCGCCCTTTTTTGTGCCTTATCCCTTAAAATCAGAGCATAAAGGTATTGAAAATCAGAAAATGTTGTGATATAATTATCATAAGTAATTATTGCCTGAAGAAAGGATATGTATATATGTTGATAAATTCACTGGCGGCGCTTGCCCTTGGCTTTGCGCTGGATATGCTCCTTGGCGACCCTGAAGTAGTGGTCTATCCTCAGTATTTTATAAAAAAACTTGTGGCAAAGCTTGATAAGTCTTTCAGAAACAGCTATAAAAATACTCCTGAAGCACAGCGCATGGCAGGTCTTATGATGACTGTGATAGTGCTTCTTATAGTTGCCGCTGTGGCATTGCTTCTCCTGTTCGTGGGCTATAAGCTAAATGCCGCACTTGGCATCTTCCTCGAGGGCATAATGTGCTGGTCAGCACTTTCTGTAAAGTCCCTTAAAACTGCGGCAGGGGGAGTGATGCGTGCTGCAAGGGCAGGCAATCTTTCTTCGGCACAGCGCAAGGTAAAAAAAGTGACCTTCCGTGACACCGACGATATGAACATTGACGCTGTTATAAAAAGCACGGTGGAGTCGGTTGCAGAGAACACCACAGATTGGGCGGTCGCACCTATTTTCTGGTCTGCGATATTCGGCGGTCTGGGCGGAATACTCTACAGAACAGTGAATATTATCGACAACACAGTGGGCTATAAAACAGACACATACATAAACTTTGGCAAATTCCCTGCAAAGCTGGACGACGTTCTCAGTTTTATACCTGCAAGAATAGCCGCCCTGCTTATGAAAATGAACGTTTCTTATCTTCACCTTGACAGCAAGAACGCTTCTCAGGTATACAAAAAAGACAGAAGAAAATCCCCTAGTCCTAATTCAGCGCAAACTCAGTCGGTGTGTGCAGGTGCATTGGGTATACAGCTTGGCAGTGATGAGTATTACGGCGGACAGCTTGTAAGAAAGCCTGTTATAGGCAGAAATCTAAAGCCATGCGAGCCTAACGATATATTCTGGGCAAATCAGCTTTTGCTTGGCACATCGTTCTATGCTATGCTTTTTACAGCCGTTATAAGAACGGCACTGTTCTTTGTGATATGATATAAAATAACAATAGCCGAGAGGTAAATGCCCCTCGGCTTTGTTTTTATAGTGTAGAGGCGACCTTGGGTCGCCCGCTTATCGTTAGTTTCTGTGCAAAAAAAGACCTCCCACCAAGAGAGGTCTTTTGTATTATCAGTGGTTTCTGTACCAATCACGAATGAACTTGCCGCTTGCTGTGAGCTGTGAAGTACCGCTCTTTATTGCTTTAAGGTTCGTGCCGCTCTTAAATGCGGAAGCCGTTTCGCTCTTTCCGCAGGCTGACCAGTTTATGTAGCCCACTTTTAGTGAGTCGAGAAGCTTGAGCCATTTCGTGCTTTCTGTTGAGTTATATCCGCCGTTTCCGCTTGCGTCGCAAGTTCCGAACTCAGATACAAGAACAGGAAGTCCCTTTTTGTAGCAGTTCTGAAGTCTGTTTCTCAGCCAATCTCTGTGAGTGTTTGCATAGAAGTGAAGAGCATAAACGCAGTTTTTGTCTGAAAGCCTGTTGCCAAGCACCTGATCTATATCCTGACTCCATGTGCCTGTGCCGCAAATTATGATAGCGTCACTGTCGTATTTTCTGATAGCGCTTACAACGCTCTGGCAGTAACTTTTTATACCGCCTGTCCATGTTACGCCGCCGTTAGGCTCGTTGCAGATCTCGTAAATAACGTTATTGTAGTCCTTGTAGGTCTTAGCCATTTCTGTGAAGAACTTGACAGCGTCATTTTTGTGGTTGTTAGGGTTTTGGTCATTGAGAACGTGCCAGTCGATTATAGCATACATTCCAAGAGACTTTGCGTTCTCAACGCCTGTCTTGACTTTCTGCTTTGCCTGTGCCTGATACTTGCCGTTCTCGGTGCAGTAGCCACCCCATTCTTCTGTGTACATTGCAATTCTTATAGTGTTGACCTTCCAATCATCTCTTAACACTTTAAGAGAGTCCTTTGTAAGAATATTTGAGAAATCTTCCCACATGATGCCGTGAGTTGACATACCCTTTATCTTGAATACCTTGCCGTTCTTGTCAACAATATTCGCACCCTTTACAGAAAGCTGACCATGCTGTGAAACTGGGGTCACAACAGCAGGAGCTTTAGATGTGGTAGCGGATACCTCTGCAGAATATTTTCCGTAGTGGTTGGCTTTCTTGTCGTCTGTCTTGCAGGCTCTTATCTTGAACTTGTATGTGGTCTTCTGGCTGAGATTTTTTACAGTGTAGCTTGTGCCTGTGGTCTTCGCGATCTCTTTCCACTGACCATTTTTAAGCTGAAATACTCTGTAATTTGTGCATCCTATCTTTGTCCATGAAAGCTTTACGCTGTTATAGGAAACGCTTGATACTTTAAGACCCTTTGCAGGCTGTGGGTTCGTGGCGGTGTTCCAGTTGTCTGAATATGCGCCGTATACCTTTTTTCCTTTCACAGTCTTGTAGGCTCTTACCTTGAAGTTTTCACGGGTGGCATTGGGCAGATTTTTTACAGTGTATGTGAGGGTCGATCCGCTTTTTACGTCTGCGATCTGCGGATATTTACCGTTTTTTCTCATACAAACTGAGTATCCCGAAGCTCCGCTGACCTTTTTCCAGCTAAGCTTTATCTCGCTGTTGCTAAGTGTTTTTGAAGTAAGCCCTGTGACTTTTCCGACGCTTGCCGCCTCGACAGTTATCGCCGTCTGCGAAAGAAGCGGCGTTTCGTCCACAGCAGGCAGTGCCGCCGCAGCCGACATGAGTGTTACCGAAGTCAGCAGCACGGCGGCGGCTTTCTTCAGACTGGTTAAGTTTCCCATAATTTTTCCTCCTATAATGAACATTGTAACGATTCATTCATACTTATTATAAGTTTAACATATTTTCGTTCTTTTGTAAACCACAAAAGCCAATTTTAAAGCTCAAATACTTCACAAATTTTAAATTCGTTCATTGGTGAAAATGTAATAAATCCTCCCTATTTACTATAGAAGTACGAAAAATGAATAAATTACAAATGATTAAAAAACGGTAACAAGAGCTTTTTTGGACAGTTGAAAACTACAGTTGAAAACTTTTGAAAATGTTGAAAACTATGTTGAAAATGTTTAAAACTCATGCTATAACAGCAATTTGGTGTTGAAAATTATAAAGTTTTCAACAATCGTCCGTTTTTTTACCCTTGTCTGTAACCAAAATGTAATCAAATCATTACATTGGGATATCCAAAAAAACGTACTTGAAAGAGTTGAAAATGTACAGAATATTATTTGATTTGTAATCATTGTGTAACGTGGTTTACTTTATCTCGCAAAGTAAGTGAATTTTACATTTTAACGCATAAATAATAAAAATCATGCCTGTTTTGGTGAAAGCCGCTATTGACATCGTGCCATAGACAGTGTATACTATTAGTAAATCATATTTACATAGCGGTGCATGACAAATGTCAATTGACAGTTGGAACGTGGTGTGCTATACTTGATTTATTCACAAAAAATACAATGATACAGACAAAGAAAGGAATGGGAAAACGATGGAAACCGTTTTACAGGTCAAAGGGCTTTCAAAGCAGTACAAAAAAGGCATTTACGCCTCCCATAACGTCACTTTTGACGTTGGAAAGGGCGAGATATTTGCGCTGATAGGTCCAAACGGTGCAGGAAAGACCACGACCATAAGAATGATATCAACACTTTTGCAGGCAACAGAGGGCGACGCTATCGTGGCAGGTCATAGTATTCTCACTGAACCTGATATGGTAAGAAAAAGCATTACATACCTCCCTGACGAGGCTGGTGCGTATAAGACCATGACAGGCAGAGAATATCTGGAGTTCATGGCTTCTATATATGCCGACAACGGAGAACAGGCTTACGAGTTTGTTAAGCGTGGCTGTGAGATATGCGAGCTTGGTGACAGGCTGAACGATAAGATATCAAATTATTCCCGTGGTATGGCAAGAAAGCTTCTCCTTGCAAGGGCGATAATGCCGCTCCCTGCGCTGGCTATCCTTGACGAGCCGACTTCGGGACTTGATATCATAAACGCCCTTGAAATAAGAAGAATGATAAGAAAGCTTGCTTCTGAGGGCATGAGCTTTCTGCTTTCTTCCCACAATATGCTTGAAATAGAGTATGTTTCAGACAGAGTGGGTATAATTGCAAAAGGCGAGTTGCTGGAAGTCGGCAAGCCTGCGGAGCTTATTGAAAAATATGGCGCTCAGAACCTTGAAGAAGTCTTTGAAAGGGTGGTGCTTGACCGTGAAGTTTTATAGTCTTTTCCGCAAGGAATTAAAGGAACTGCTCAGCCTGCAAACTATTATAACAATGATAGTCACAGTAGTGGTGCTTGTTATGGCAGGTCAGGCAATGTCAGGGGCAATAAGCGACAGTGCCGAAAAAGCCTCCGACCTTACTATCTGCGACCTTGACAAAACAGAGTTCACAGAAAACGTTTTAAACTCTCTGAAAGCTACCGCAAAGGCTGGTGACGGCAAGATAACAGTTGTAGATATAAAGTCTGACGACTATGCCGCAGAGCTTAAAAGGCTCGATCAGGACAGCGTTGTGATAATACCAAAAGGTTTTACAGAGCAGGTAAAACAGCATAAAAAGGCGGACGTTGGATATGTTCAGAGAATGACCTCTCTTGCGACCATGTCAAATATAAACACAGGCTCAGACACTGCCCTTGCAGTTATACAGCAGGCAGTAAAATCAACTATCTATCAGGATAAGCTTTCAAGCGGCGCAATGACAGAGGACGAAATGAATCAGCTTGAAGACCCTGTACTGCTTTCTGAAACAACGGTTGTTGGCGATAAGGCAGATAAAGTGAGCAGTTCTGTAGTGATGTCGCTTTGCTCAGCACAGAGCATGGTAGTGCCTATAATAATGTTCGTTCTTATAATGTTCTCGGCTCAGATGATACTTAGCGCGATCTCTACCGAGAAAATAGACAAGACCCTTGAAACGCTTCTTTCCGCACCTGTTTCAAGACTTTCAGTCCTTGCGTCAAAAATGCTTGCCGCAGGTGTTGTTGCGGCTTTGCAGGCTGTGGTCTATATGTTCGGCATGAGCAAAATGACAGGCGGTCTTACTGAGGGCATGGGAGATACCTCAACATATGAATCTGCAATGGAAAACCTTGGTCTTACTATGAGCGTCGGACAGTATGCTCTTGTGGGAATACAGATGTTTGTGTCTATCCTTATCTCATTGTCACTCTCAATGGTATTAGGAGCACTTGCAAAAGACGCAAAATCTGCCCAGACAATGCTTTTGCCTATAACCTTCTCCGCAATGATACCATATATTCTTGCAATGGTAGTTGATATCAGAACGCTTTCACCTGTTATAAAGTATATCGTTTATGCTATACCGTTCACCCATACCTTTATGGCAAGCGAGAACGTAATGTTCGGCAATTACAGCCTTTATGCAGGGGGACTTATCTATCAGATAGTGCTTCTTGTAGTGTGCATGACTGTCGCACTGAAAATCTTCATGAGCGACAAGATATTCACAATGTCAATAGGCGGAAAGCAGAGAACAAGAAAGTCATTTGCTTTTAAGAAGAAATAATATCACATAAAAGCGTATAATTACGCTACTTATATGTAGGTGAGCGACTCAATTTCTGTTTTACAGAAACACGACGTCCCACCATATAGGTTTTATCGCAAAACAAAAAAACCGCTGCGGATCTTTCTCCGTGGCGGTTTTGCTTTGTGCTATTTAATTTTCTGAAGTTTTAAGCCCCGTGTCCTCGTCAACAATGCCGTTATCCTGCGTGATATTGAAAATGCACCATTTTCCGCTGCATTTTCCAACGTAGATGTAAAGCTTTGCGTCCTCACTGCCCTTTGAGCCTTTGAAAGTCACGTTCGTTACTATCTCATAAGCCTCTGAAACATTCGGTGCAGAGCCGTAAAAGCTTTTGTATTCGCTCAGGCCATATTCAGACTCTTTAAGCTTTGTTTCTCTGCCGAAAGATACGTCGATAGTGTAATCAGAACCATAGCTTTCAATGAAATCACCGTAAAGGATTTCTTTCATGACCTGCTCTTTGCCATATCCGCCTTCGGTTCGCTGCTGTTCGTATTCGTTCTTCATCTCTTTCGGAAAGCACTCCACGAATGAGTCGAAATCGCTTGTCTGTATGGACTTGAAGTATTTTTCTATTACCTCTGTCTTTGTGGAGCTGAAAATAACTCCGCTTTTGTAAAGCACAGCCACAATAACGCCTATAACAACTACCGCCACAATGGCAAGGGTCTTTTTGCCTGCGTTGGGATCATAGTGACGCTTTATCTCAGTGTCCTCTTTTTTCTCCTTTTCCCACTCGGCGTAAAGCTCTTTTTCCTCCTCGGTCCTGAAACGTTCAGGCTTTGTGGGCTTTTTGTATTTGTCGGCGGCGTGGGTCTTTAAGTTTGGGTCGCCATAGCCGCACTTGTCGCAGTGATCTCCCTCATAATAGTTTCCACATGATTTGCAAAGTTTTGACATTTTTGTACCTCGTGTCTGTGTTTGTAGATGTATGGTATGAGCATAAAAGCATATTGGGCGAACACTGCCCGCTCTACAGTTTTACTTCTGCTTGTAGTCTTTGAGGAAATCTCTCATTTCATTCATGGAGTATTCAAGATCCTCAAGCTTAGGAAGATAAACTATCCTGAAATGGTCAGGCTGTTCCCAGTGGAAGCCGCCGCCATGAACAAGAAGTATCTTCTTCTCACGGAGAAAATCAAGCACGAACTGCTCGTCATTTGTGATGTTGAAACGCTTTGCGTCTATCTTAGGGAAGATATAGAATGCCGCCTTAGGCTTTACAGCCGACAGACCGTCAATGCTGTTAAGTGCGTTGTAGATATACTCTCTCTGATCGTAGATACGTCCTCCCGGCAGGAGCAGATCGTCAGTTTTGGTGTAATCACCAAGTGCATATTTGATTATATACTGGCTCGGTACATTTGAACAAAGCCTCATGCTTGAAAGCATATTAAGACCCTCTATGTAGCCTTTTACTCTGCTCTTATCACCGCTAAGGGTCATCCAGCCTACACGGAAGCCTGCGATACGATGTGACTTTGAAAGTCCGTTAAGAGTGATGCAGAAAACGTCAGGGCAAAGTGAAGCGATAGAAGTATGCTCAACGCCGTCCATAAGAAGTCTGTCATATATTTCGTCTGAGAATATGATAAGCTCATGACGTCTTGCCATGTCTGCTATCTTTTCAAGTATCTCTTTTGGATATACCGCACCTGTCGGGTTGTTAGGGTTGATGATAACGATAGCCTTTGTCTTGTCTGTTATCTTCTTTTCCATGTCCTCAAGGTCAGGATACCATTCGGAGCTTTCATCACAAATATAGTGAACGGCAGTACCGCCTGCAAGAGTAACGGAAGCTGTCCACAGCGGATAGTCAGGGGCAGGAACAAGGACCTCGTCGCCGTTGTTGAGAAGACCCTGCATTACCATTGTGATAAGCTCGGAAACACCGTTTCCGGTGTAGATATCGTTAAGACTTTCAACAGGTATGCCCTTAAAGTGTGCATAATCATAAATAGCCTGTCTTGCTTCTGTTATGCCCTTTGAGTCGGAATAGCCCTGAGCGTTTCTCAGATTGTCTGTCATTGCCTGTATTATCTCATCAGGGGCATTGAATGCGAACGGAGCAGGGTTTCCGATATTGAGCTTGAATATCTTCTCTCCCTTTGCTATCATTTCATTTGCTTCGTCCATAACAGGACCTCTTATATCATAACACACGTTATCAAGCTTGCTTGATTTTGAAAAAGTTCTCATTTTATAAAGCTTCCTTTCGCTTTTTGGTTTTCTTTTTATCTTTACTCTTTGTAAGCTCAAAGCTTCTGAGGGTAAGATCTTCTATCTCCTCTGTTGGCACGTCGCTGTCGAGATACAATGTTATCCAGTGGACCTTGTTCATGTGATAAGCTTCCGTCACGCCCTTGTAGATATCCCTGTAAAACAGCACTTCTTCGGGTTTTAGCTTTAAGTTTACTATCCACCTGTCATTGTGGAGCATCAAAAGCCCGAACCACTTTTTCGTGTCCCAGTGGCGCAGTGCAGTGGACTGAAAGTCCTCGTTGAAAGGCTGGTCATATGTCGCACCTGCAATAGAGCCGCAAAAGTCAAGATATTCTTCTTTTGTCATAAAATCACCGACCTTTGCAAAATAAAGAAGTGTACTCGTTTAAGGCAATACCGTCAGGCGGGCTTTGTGCGGTGTTGCCTTAATAGTATACCTTATTATAATAACACTGCTTTGACCCTCTGTCAAGAAGAAAGTCAAGAAAAAAGCTGTCCCGATCTCTCGGAACAGCTCTTTCCCTGAAGTAAAAGAATATGAAAAATATGAAGAAAGCTTTGTTATTTAGAAACCATAGCCGTAATTATAGCCGCCAAGACCATTGCCATAGTTTCCATAGTAATCGTTGTAGTCGTCGTTGTTATTGTTATTATTATTGTTATTGTTGTTCTGGTCATTGTCATTTGACTCAGAAGTGTCCTCTGTGGACTCGCCGAGAACAACGTCAACATTTATCATTTTCTTGTTTCTGTATATAGTAAGCTGAACAGTGTCACCGACTTTGCACTTGTTCTTTATCTCATTCAGCTCGCTGATGTTTGATATAACAGTTCCGTTTATGCCTATAACGATATCATTTTCCTGAATACCTGCCTTTTCAGAGCCGCTTCCCTCAGTAACGCTCTTTACAAGGAAGCCCTGTGGGATACCATAGTATGAAGAATATGCACTTGTGATGTCTGTGCCTGAAATTCCAAGGCTAGGTCTGCCTGTAACGTAACCGTTCTTCATAAGATCCTCAACAATAGGGAGCGCCTCGTCGATAGGGATAGCGAAACCAAGTCCTTCGCCCACGGATGATGATACCTTTGCAGAGGTGATGCCTATTACCTGACCATATGCGTTGATGAGCGGTCCGCCTGAGTTACCGCTGTTGATAGAAGCGTCTGTCTGGATAAGATTCATTGTCCTGTCCTCAACAGTGAGCGTTCTGTCTGTTGCGGAGATTATACCTGCTGTTACAGAGTTTGCAAGTGAGAAGCCAAGTGGGTTGCCTATTACGATAGAAGCTTCACCTACCTGAAGATCTGCGGATGTGCCGAACTCAGCGGCTGTAAGTCCCTTTGCGTCTATCTTCAAAACTGCGATATCAGTCTGAGTGTCTTTGCCTACAAGGGTAGCTGTGTATGTGAGGTTGTCCTCTTCGTCATCAGAGCTGCTGTCAGAGCTTGATTTGCTGTCATCTGATTTGCTTGAAGTATCGTTGTAGCTGTCAGGAAGCACAACTGAAATAGACTGTGCACCGTCAACAACGTGTGCGTTGGTTACGATGTAGCCGTCCTCGCTCATTACGATACCTGAACCTGTTGCAGTGCCGTTTGAAAGGATACAGGAGATGCCTACAACAGAAGGTGAGACCTTCTTTACTATCTCAGGGATAGTCAGTGCGTCGGACGGAGTTGAGAGCTGCTGGATAGTTGGCAGATTTGAACGGTCAACAGTGCTTTTTGCACTGTTTGATGAGCTGTCGTCCTTTGAAACAACGGTGCCGCTGTTTGAAGAGCCTACAGCGTTCTTTCCTGTAACAAGATTGTAGCCTACAATGGAAGTGGTTCCGATAGCTGCAACGCAAAGCACTGCGATAATGCCTGAAAGCACCTTCTTGCCCTTTGACTTTTTCTTATTAGGATTGTATGTGAACTCATTCACGCTGCCTGCCTGAGCCTGATATTGATTATATCCGTTTTGCTGTGTATAGCTATTCTCAAAATTGCTATTATTGTTATCATTGAAGTTGTTGTTTCTGTATTCATTCATGATGAAAACCTCCTGGTATGTCAGCGGCGTGAGCCGTGGTAATCAATTTTAACCGCCCCTTGTGGGGCTTTCTTGTTTCGTTATCTAATATTATACTTGTTTATGTGAAAACTGTATGATAAATAGGACAATGTTTAATGTTTTTTACGGGAATATTGCGTCATATTGCAGGCTTGTTTCTTTCACATTTGGCTTTTTTTATAGGTTCAAATTGCACAAATGCCTTTTTGTATAGTTTTTTTTGCCTCCTTTTACATAATGTTAAGAACAGTTTTGCTTTTGCATATTTTAAATAAATATATCAAATGTTTTTTGTGCATATCGGTAGAAAATTTTCGGATTTTATTCTTTAAAATGTAAAATTATTATTAATTGAAAGCTAAAATCTTGACGGCTACAGAGTTTTCAACCTTTTTTGACAAGATTTATTGCGAAATGCACAAAAAATGATTTTATAGTTTGTTTAAGGTGACTAAATCCTCCACAAGCCTCGTTTTTATGTTATCTTAAACGTTTAATATCCTTGACAAAATACAGAGAAATTGATATAATTAAGATTAGCTAAATAAGCCCATTTTGGCATTTTACATAAAATTGTGGGCTGATTTGCATAATTTATTGCCCGAAATTTGAACATATTGTACAAGAAATACAATATGTTGTGGTCGTTGTGTGCTTCTGACACGATATGTGAATAATGCACAAATATTTTAACCTTTGTTTGAGTATATTACATAGGTCAAAATGACCAATACAGTGGATGAGATGAGGGCGATGATCCTGTTTGATGTGATAAAGGAGCCATGCGGTATGGACACTATACTTTCAACTGAAGATCTGTGCCGTGACTTTAAGATCGGCGACGGAAGCATTGTGAATGCGCTGAAAAATATCAACATTGAAATAGAAAAAGGCAAGCTGACGATCCTTAGAGGACGTTCAGGAAGCGGTAAGACTACTCTTATCAATATTCTTGGAGCGCTTGATAAGCCAACGAAGGGCAAGGTCATGTTTGGCGGACGGGATATTACAAGGCTTTCTGAAAGAGCCAGAGATGATATACGACGGTATAAAATGGCGTTCGTGTTCCAATCTGTGGCACTCATGTCGGGAATGACCGCTTATGAAAACGTTGACTTTGGTCTAAGACTTGCGAAATATCCATATGAAGAAAGGGATAAGCGCACAAGGGAATGTCTGCGAAGCGTGGGACTTGAAAAGCGAATGTTCCACCGACCGGGGGAAATGTCCGGTGGTGAACAGCAGCGAGTTGCTATAGCAAGAGCTATCGCACATAAGCCTGACATAATTTTTGCGGACGAGCCTACTGCCGAGCTTGATACGGCAACTGCGCTCCACGTTGTAAAGCTTTTCAAAGAGCTGGTGGCGAGAGATGAGATGACTATCATAATGACCACTCACGACCCCAGCATGATAGATATAGCCGATAAGGTATATACATTAGAGGACGGTGAGATAGTTGAGTGATGAACTTGATACTATTGTAGCTGCCGACAATGATAAATATATGATACGGTGTGAAAATCTGGTGAAGATCTACAAAACTTCTGATGTTGAGGTGGTGGCGCTCCAAGGACTTGACCTGGATGTCGAGCGTGGAGAGCTTATGGCGATCGTCGGAAACTCAGGAAGTGGTAAATCGACGCTGCTCAATATGCTTGGAGGACTTGATAAGCCTTCGGCGGGAAACCTTTATGTGGACGGTAAGGATCTTCTGAAGTTTACTGATAAGGATTATATGGAGTATAAAAGGAACACCGTAGGCTTTGTGTGGCAGAATAATGCAAGAAATCTTGTGCCGTATCTTACGGCTGTGCAGAATGTTGAGCTTCCTATGCTGCTTAACGGCGAGCATAAAAGACGGCAGAAAGCACTGGAGCTGCTTGACAGAGTGGGACTGCTGAAAAGAAAAAACAGCAGGCTCGACCAGATGTCGGGAGGCGAACAGCAAAGAGTTGCAATAGCTATTGCATTGGCAAACGATCCGAGATTACTGTTGGCTGATGAACCTACAGGCTCGGTGGATACAAAGACTTCCAATATGATACTTGATATATTCAAGGAGCTTAATAAAGATGAGAAGATCACTATAGTGATCGTTACCCATGACCTTAAGCTTGCCAATCATATCGACAGAGTGGTGGCTATCAGAGATGGAAGAACAAGCTCTGAGATCGTAAGAAAGCGTTCTTATGTGGAGGAGCTTAATGAAATGGGAGATATCGTGCTGGTTGAGAACAGCGAGGAAACGGCTCATGAAGAGCTTATCGTCCTCGACAGATCCGGACGGCTGCAGCTCCCGAAGGACTTTATGGACGCTCTTGAGATAAAAGGCGGCGATAAGGTCAAGGTCGAACTTGATGAGAACGGCGAAAAGCTCGTGCTGTTCAGATCGGGGGGGACATAAGTTTTATTTTCTTTATTTCCCGTGGGGGATCACATAATGAAGAGGTTCTATACTATTTATATTAGAATGTAATTAAGTAGGCTTGATTCTCGCAAAACCAAAAGCAATTTATTTAGAAAGGTGGATTCATAGTGAAAGACACAATGTTTAGGCGTGTTATTGCTTCCGCATTGGCACTTGCTCTGTGTGCAAGCGCATCAGTTCCGGCATTTGCAGACAGTGAAGCGGCGGACGACAGCACTCTAGGCACGCAGGCAACTGCTGATGATTCTGCAACAGGCGACGGAAGCTCCGCTGCCACGACGGGTACCGATTCGATCCGTCAGACTTCTTATACTAACTATGTAAAGAAGTATGCCGACGCTGCAAGACCTGACCAGACAGTCGAGGTCTTGGGAAAGGATTACGATCCTGCTTCAGTAACAGACGCTCAGATCACTGTAACTACAGTAGATGGAGAGAACGACGTTATGCAGTGGGCAAATCAGGAGGGTTCAGTTTCTTGGACGGTGAACATTCCTGAAACAGGCGTCTACAATATCAAGATGATATATGAGGCACTTGAAAGCAACACAAACGACGTTGAGTTTTCGTTGCTTATCGACGGCGAAAGCCCATATGCAACAGCGTCAAGAATCACGCTGAGCAAGAGATGGATCAACGAATCTGAGATCAAACAGGATTCAAGACAGAACGATATCCGTCCTGGACAGATATCGACTCCATGCTGGCAGGAAACTCCTCTGGAGGACATCGACGGACTGTTTAACGAGCCGCTGGAGTTCTATATGGAGGCAGGCGAACATACGATAACATTTGAATCTGAAAAGGCTGAGTTTGCTGTCAAGAGCTTTACTTTCTATCAGTATGAAGCACCTGCTGCTTACACAGCACCATCAGACAGCGATCTGACACAGGCTCAGGGACAGAAGATCACTCTTGAGGGTGAAACTGCTGCCTACAAGTCATCAAGAACTCTTTATCCTACATCAGATAAGAGCTCTTATCTCACATCTAGCGCAAACGGCTCAAGCCCTACTAAAACAAGATATAATACTATTGGTTCAGGAAGCTGGTCGCAGTCAACTCAGACAGTAACATGGGAGTTCAATGTTGACAAGGCTGGCTACTATAAGATAGGTATAAGAGGCAGACAGGATCAGATGAGAGGTATGTACTCCAACAGACGACTTTATGTCAATGGCGAAGTACCTTGCCTTGAAGCTAATCAGATAAAGTTCTACTATGATACAGACTGGAGCATCACAACGCCAAAGTCTGAAAATGGCGACGATCTTTATTTCTACCTCCAGGCAGGCACAAACACTATCTCTCTGGAAGCAGTTCCTGGTGAGATCGGTGAGATCATGGGCAATCTGGACGAGCTTGTTTATAACATAAACAGCTACTACAGACAGATCAGACAGATCACAGGTCCTGATCCTGATGAATACAACAACTACATGATCGACACAGCCATTCCTTCTATCGTTCCTGATTTCAAGGAATATGCTCAGACATTGAGAGATAAGAAGGCTGAGATCGAGAAGCTTTCAGGTTCAGGCGGAACTGAGGCTGAAACTCTTGAGAAAATGGCTATCGTTCTTGATAAGTGTATAAAGAAGCCTGACCTTATCCCTGAGATGATGTCACAGATCAAGGATAACATCACATCGGTTTCTTCTTTCGTAAACCAGTATCGTGAGCAGCCTCTTGAGGTCGATATGATCGAGGTAGCTACTTCCGATCAGGATTTCACTTCATGTGACAAGTCATTCTTTGGATCACTTGGCTTCGGCTTCAAGGGCTTTATCGGTTCATTCTTTGAGGACTATAACGCATTGTCTGAAGAGGATGAAAGTGCTATGGAGTGCTGGGTAATGCTCGGCCGTGATAACGCTGAGGCTCTTCAGCAGCTCATTTCAAGTGAATACAATCCAACAGCTAAAACAAAGATCAATCTTAAGCTTGTTCAGGGTGGTATCGTCGAGGCTACATTTGCAGGCAAGGGTCCTGACCTCGCTCTCTTCATGGGCGGCGACTTCCCTATCCAGCTTGCAGCCCGTGGCGTTCTTACAGATCTCACCACATTCAGCGACTTTGACGAGGTAAAGACACGTTTTGCAGACGACGCTACTGTTCTTTATCAGTACAACGGCGGTACATACGGTCTTCCATGTGACCAGACCTTCCCAATGCTGTTCTATCGTTCTGATATACTCAGCGAGTACGATATCGACCCAGCAACAGATCTTAACACTTGGGACGGACTTCTTAACTGTCTGCCAACACTTCAGAGAAACTACCTTGAAGTTGGTCTTATCCTCCCTGTAATGACAAGTACAGGCGGAACAACTCAGGTATCTGCTATCACAGAGCCTGGTAACACATTCGCTATGCTCCTTCTCCAGCAGGGTCTTAACTACTACAACGAAGAGCAGACAAAGACAACATTCGATACTCAGGAGGCTGTAAACGCTTTCGATACTTGGACAAAGTTCTATACAACATACAGCTTCCAGCAGACATATGACGCATTCACACGTTTCAGAACAGGTGATATGCCAGTAGTTATCCAGAACTACACATTCTATAACCAGCTTTCTGTAGCCGCTCCTGAGATCAAGGGCTGCTGGGGATTCCAGCCAGTTCCTGGTACTGTTCAGGGAGACGGAACTATCAACCACGCAGCAAACTCCAATGGTTCAGGTGCTATTATCTTCACAAAGGCAGCAGATCAGGAGGGCGCTTGGGACTTCATCAAGTGGTTCACCTCAACTGACGCTCAGGTCAAGTACGGTAACAACATCGAGTCTATCCTTGGTACAATGGGTAGATATGCAACAGCTAATGAAGAAGCTCTTCAGCAGTTGTCTTGGACAACTTCAGAAGTAAATCTTCTTCTTGACCAGCTTAATTCACAGGTAGAGATCCCGATCATTCCTGCATCTTACGGTGTAACAAGAAACGTTATGAACGCATTCAGAGCTGTAGTTAATGACTACGACAACGCTCGTGATACACTGTTCTGGTACAATAAGGATATCAACGACGAGATCACTCGTAAGCTTGAAGATCTTGGTCTGTACGACAATTAATGAAAGGGGAGTAACTAATGGCCAAAACCAATCCTGAAGCGCCTATGATAAAACAGGGCAAGTGGAAGTACACATGGCACATGATGAAAACCAACAAGGCTTGCTATGCAATGCTCCTGCCTTTCATGTCTTTGTTCATTATCTTCACGGTAGTGCCTGTCGTAATGTCGCTGCCAATGGGCTTTACAAACTTTAACATGATCGAAACTCCTAAGTTCGTAGGACTTTCAAACTTCTATACGCTGTTCCTTAACGACGACGTATTCCTTATCGCAGTAAGAAACACTCTTATCTTTGCGATATTCACAGGACCGTTCTCTTATATCCTCAGCTTTATCATTGCTTGGCTGATAAACGAGATGAACGCATTCCTCAAAACCTTCTTCACATTCGTGTTCTATGCACCTTCTATGACAACTTCCGTATATGTTACCTGGCAGCTTATCCTGTCAGGTGACTCCTACGGTTACCTGAACGCTGTGCTTATCGATCTGGGTATCCTGAACGAACCTGCACAGTGGCTCACAGATACAAACTATATCCTCACAGTTGTTATCATCGTTCAGCTTTGGATGTCAATGGGTGCAGGCTTCCTTGCTATCCGTGCAGGCTTCCAGAACATTGATAAGTCAATGTACGAAGCAGGTGCTATCGAGGGTATCAAGAACAGATGGCAGGAGCTTTTCTACATCACTATCCCTTCAATGGGACCACAGCTTCTGTTCGCTGCCGTTATCCAGATCTCAGCATCATTCACAGTCGGCGTTGTTGGTCAGAACCTCGTAGGTCTGCCTTCAACAGACTATGCAGCTCACACGATCATGAACCACGCAACAGACTATGGTAACATTCGTTACGAAATGGGTTATGCGTCAGCAATATGTTTCGTATTGTTCGCTGCAATGCTCCTTGCCAATAAGGGTATCAACTGGCTCTTAGGCAAGTATCTTGACTAAAGGAGGGGAGTATATAAAATGGCTAGAAAAAGAAAAAAGCAGCAGTCTATTGAAAAGCTGAAGGTCAAAGAGAAAAAGGCGAGAGTCAATGGTTCTCTTGGCGGAGATATAGTTATTTTCGTATTCCTCTGTCTCCTTGGTGCATTCATGGTGTTCCCGCTGTATTACTCAGTTATCCAGTCTATGAAGCCTGTTGAGGAACTTTTCGTATTCCCTCCAAAGCTTTATGTACTGAATCCGACTACCAACAACTTCTCAGATATGTTCAAGGTAGCCGCAAGCTCATGGCAGGTACCGCTGTCAAGATATATCTTCAACAGCTTCTTTATTACAATAGTAATTTGTATCTGCAACCTTTTCGTTTGCTGCTGCGCAGCATTCGTTCTTGCAAAGTGTAAATTCCCGGGAAACAAGGTCATTAACCAGATCATCGTTATTGCCCTCCTGTTCTCCTCAAATGCAACATGGATCATGCAGTTCCTCGTAATGGCTAAGCTCCATATGATCGATACATACTGGGCATTGATCCTCCCAAGCATTTCAACATCAATGGGTCTTTACCTCATGCGTCAGAGCATGACAACCATCCACGACTCCATGGTAGAAGCGGCTAAGGTGGACGGCGCAGGTCTGTTCAGGATCTGTTGGCAGATCGTCGTTCCAAACTCAAAGCCAGCTTTGATGACACTTATCATCTTCGCTTTCCAGGGAGCATGGAACATTCAGGGCGGAGCACTTATCTACTCCGAGCAGCTCAAAACACTACCTACAGTTGTACAGCAGATCACAGCAGCAGGTCTTGCTCGTCAGGGCGTTACATTTGCCGCAGCAGTTGTACTTCTGATACCACCACTGATCGTATTCCTTGTAGCTCAGGGCAACGTCATGGAAACAATGGCTAACTCAGGTATGAAGGATTAATATGAACTTAGATTATAGAAAAGGAAAAAAGGTGATAAGTAGTGTCGAGAAATAAAATCTCTCTAAAACGAATGATCTCTGCGGCACTTGCAGCAGGTCTGGCGCTGACCATGACCGTGACTGCTTTCGCAGATGAGCCTTATACAGCCTATAACTACGACTATTGGGACGATGCGATCCCATCGCAGAGTGCCTACCGTGTAGAAAAGACTGTAACAGGTGCAGATATGGGTCTTGACAGGCTTTCAGATCCGAGCGACCCGCTTTATATAAGCGATGACGCTCCTGCAAAGCTCTCAGATGCAAAAGACCTCTTTTACGATCAGGACAACGATACTTTCTGGGTGTGCGATTCAGGCAACAACAGAATACTCCGTCTTGATACTGATCTTAAGGTAACAGGCTGTTATACCGGATTCACAGGTTCTACAGAAATATCTGTAGGCGAGGACGGAAGATCGACCTTCCTTAATCCTAACGGCATATATGTCAAAAAGAGTATCTTTGATGATAAGCTTTATGTTTACATTGCAGATACAGACAATTCAAGGGCTGTTAAGTGTACTGTTGAGTCAGGCACAGAAATGACTCTGGTGCAGGAATACACAAAGCCTGACACAAAGCTTTATGATTCCGAAACATTCAACCCTTCAAAGATACTTGCAGATAAGGCAGAGAACATCTACGTTGTTTGTAAGTCAGTAAACACAGGTTCTGTTCAGTTCAATAGGGACGGTGAGTTCCAGGGCTTCTACGGTGCTAACCGTGTTGAGGTAACTGCCGCTGTCGTTGCTCAGAAGCTGTGGAGAAAGATCGCTTCAAACGAGCAGATCTCAGCAATGACAAGAAACGTTCCTGTCGAGTATGCAAACTTCGATATCGACGCAGACGGATTTATCTACACTGTAACTGAGGCTGCAAATACTACGACCGACGCCGTTAAGAAGCTTAACCCAGCAGGTTATAACATCTGGGATAACGCAGTCGGCGACAAGTATTCATTCGGTGACGTTGCTTCGGAGTATGATTCAACAACAAACAAAACTTATAAGTGCAGACTCACAGATATCTGTGTTTCTGACAACGGAACAATAAATGTTCTTGACTATGAGAACGGCAGAGTGTTCCAGTATGATAAGCTTTGCAACCTCCTTTGCATCTTTGGTACAAAGAACTCCACTTCTGATCAGGCAGGAAGTTTCCTTGGACCAAACGCTATCGAGGCAAGAGGCAACGAGGTCTATATCCTTGACGGAACAAAGAACGATATCACAGTTTATACTGAAACAACTTTCGGTAATGTCGTTCACAGAGCAGTTCTCCTCTATGACGAGGGTAGATACTCAGACGCAAGAGCTGACTGGGAAGAAGTTATAAAGAGAGACGGCGGCTATGCAATGGCTTATGTCGGACTTGGTAAGGCTTGCCTTAACGACGGCGAGTATACAAAGGCTCTGGATTACTTCAAGACAGCTTACGATCAGGACGATTACGATAAGGCATTCAAATATGCAAGAGAAGAATGGCTCAGAGATAACTTCACAGTGATAATGGTAGTTATTATCGTTTTGATCGCCCTGCTCATCGTAAAAGCAGTTCTCAAGAAAAAGGGCATAAAGCTCATCAAGCGCAAAAAGAAGGAGGGAAACTGATATGTATGAATTTACTCCGGTAGGATGGCTCAAGCATTGCGTTTTCCACCCTGTTGAGGGCTTTGAAGACCTTAGGTGGAAAAAGCAGGGTTCTATAAAGATCTCTATGATAATAGTTCTCTTCCTCTTTATTGCAATGGTCGTTGACAGACAGCTCACAGGCTTTCAGTTCAATGACAGCTACGTTAAAGTATTCAACGTTGTTCCGCTTATCGTTCAGTCTGTAGTTTACTTCTTCACTTGGGTACTCGGCAACTGGGCAATATGCACACTTCTCGACGGTGAAGGTACACTTAAAAAGATCTGCATCTATTCTGCATATTCTCTTGTTCCTTACATCGTTTGCACATTTATCGCAGTGATCTTCTCAAACGTTCTGGTACAGGACGAGTCGATCTGGATCACAGCAATCCAGTATCTTGGCATCGGCTGGTCTGTTATCCTTATGGTGCAGGCAATGAGAGCCGTTCACCAGTATTCATTCGGAAAAACACTTGCTTCAATTATTGGTACGATCGTCGCAATGCTTCTTATATTGTTCCTTGCGATACTTCTCCTTTCATTGTTCCAGCAGGTATATGTATTCGGTTACTCAGTTTATACTGAGATCATGTACAGGATCAGAGGCTAAAACAGAAACGGTGGTGTAAATAATAAATGCATAACAAAAGTTACAAGAAAGCAGTTGTCTTTGCTATCTGCCTTACAATGCTGATGCCTCTGGGGTCAATGGTGGTTTCTTCCACTGACGAGAGTTCAAGCCAGGCTGATTCAAGCGCCGCAGTAAAGGATACTGACAGCAGTGTCGATTCAGCGGCTGATGATACAAGCTCAGCTGACGCTTCCGACGCAGCAGCTACTGCCGATGAAAGCAGCGATGAAGCTGCTGAAGATTCAGCAGCCGATGAGAAAACAACTACTACAGCAAGCAAGGACGACGAGGTTCAGCCTATAACTGACGAAGAAGCTCTTGCAATGTGCGAAAAGATAACAGAGAACGACAAGATAGCTCTTTATCTTGACGAAGAAAACGAAAGACTTTGTCTTTATGTAAAAGCTTCAGGTAAGTATTGGTGGACTTCGCCTATAAATGTTCAGGCTGACCAGACCATTATCGACACAGTTAAGGGCACAGCAATGAAAAATGCCCAGAGAAAGCAGATCGCTGCAAGTGCCGCTATCAGAGTCGGTGACCTTAGACAGGAAAAGAGAACAGAGTCCCCTGCTCCGGTTTACTCCAACAAGGCAAAAGTAAAATGGGAGAAAAATTCAGACGGCGTTGTTGCTACATATAACTACGTTTCTGATGGTGTGAAGCTCAAGATACACTATGTTCTTGAGGACGATAACCTCTATGTTTACTGCGATTCAGATGAGATCGAGGAGAAAAACACTTCTCAGGTAGACGGAAAGGTGCTTACAAAGATCGAGTTCTGCCCTAACTTCGGCGCTGCTGATTCAACTGCGACAGGCTATATGATAGTTCCTGACGGAAGCGGTGCTGTAATAAACTACAACAACGGCAAGACCGAGTACGCTGACTATAATCAGCAGGTATTCGGCAGAGATTATACAGCCGTTCCAATAACAGCTCCAAGAACCACTCAGCAGGCTTATATGCCGGTCCTTGCAACAGTAAGCGGTTCATCCGGACTTGTTTGCGTTGCTTCTGACGGTGAGTCAAACGTTTATGCTCACGCTCAGGTATGCGGACAGGAAAAGCAGGCTTACAACACTTGTTACTTCGAGTTTGAAACAAGAAGCTCAGACTCATTCTTCATGAGCGGTGATAATTCAAACAAGATCACAGTGTTCGAGAAGAACGGAATAAAGACCGAGAGATTTGGAGTTCGTTATTATCCTGTTGATTCAGATAACGGCGAGGATCTTAACTACGCCGACTGCGCTGAGGTCTACAGAAACTACCTTATCAATAATAAGGGTCTTACAGCTAAGGCTCAGGCAAATAAGAGCGATCTTTACGTTGACCTTTATGGCGGCGTTATGAAGGATACTTCTATTCTCGGTATCCCATTCAATCTTAAAACAGAGATCACTGGCTTCGATCAGGCTTCCGACATACTTGATATCCTCAAGGACGGCGGAGTTGACAACATAACTGTCAACTATAACGACTGGACAAATGACTCTATCAAGAACAAGATATCCACAGAGGTATCTCCGTCCGGCAAGCTTGGCGGTTCAAGCGCATTTGATAAGCTTATCTCAAAGGACGATAATATGAAGATCGTTCCTTCAATGAACAACTTCAAGATGGACAGTGGTTCGTGGGGATATATGACTCTTACAAGCACAGCTATCAGAGTTTCAAATGCTTATTCAAGACAGTCATCATACAGCCCGGCCTTCGGTGTTGCAGAAAAGGGAGTTTCACCTGCTCTGCTCACACCAAACAAGTACTCGAATGTGTTCACAGAAATGCTCGAGAGCTATACTGATGAAAAGCTCACTTCTATCGGCTTCGGTGATTATTCAACAAAGCTTGTTTCTGACTATTCAAAGAAGGATCCTTCAAGCAGAAGCAAGACCATGAATACTATCGTTGACGGCTATAAGAGTGCGAGCGAGAAGATCAGTACAGTATTCGCAGACGGTGCGAACTCTTACGTTCTCCCATATGTAACAAACGTTTCAAACGTTCCTGTTTACTCCAGTGGATTCAACGTAACAGATTTCGATATCCCGTTCTATCAGATGGTCATTCACGGATATGTTGACTACGCTTCAACACCTATCAATAAGAGCTCAAATTCAGATGAAACATTCCTGCTTTCACTGGCTTCAGGCTCACAGATACACTATGATATGACATACGCTGACGCTGATACGCTTCAGGATACAGAATATGACGACCTGTATTATTCAAACTATGCAGGCTGGACAGATCTTGCAGCTAATCAGTACAAAAAGGTAAGCAGCATACTTTCAGGCGTTTCAGATTATACGATCACAAAGTATGAGCTGAGCGATGACAAGAACGTTCTTACCACAACTTATTCAAAGGACGGAGCTTCAGACGTTGTTATCAGTGTTGATAAGAAGAACGCAACAGCTACCGTAGGCACAGAGGTCTATGACCTTGCAGATTGTATAGAAGGAGGTTTGACAGAATAATGAGCGAAGAGATCAAAAACACTCCTGAAGAGATCGAGGCTGCTAAGGCTGAGGATCTTGAAGATACAGTCGAAAAGGAAAATGACGCTGAGGCTGTTATAGAAGAAATTTCAACAGAGGAGATAATCGCAGAAGAGCCTGCCGCTGAGGCAGTCGCTCCTGCACCTGTGATGAAGGAAAAGAAGCACAGACTTTCTTATGAAAAAAGAAAAGGACTTTACGGCTACGGATTTATAGCGATCTGGGCGCTGGGTACTATCTACTTCTTTATCCTGCCTCTTATAGAATCTCTCATTTACTCATTCAACAAAACTGAGGTAACTCAGGGCGGAATGAAAATGTCCTTTATCGGTTGGAAAAACTATGTAAATGCTTTCCGTAAGGATCAGGATTATTCCAAGGCTCTGGTAGCAATGATCGAGAATACGGTTTTGAGAACTCCTCTTATCCTCATATTCTCTATCTTTATCGCAGTTATCCTTAATCAGAAATTCAAGGGAAGAACATTCGCAAGATCAGTATTCTTCCTCCCTGTTATCATCGCTACAGGTCCTGTTATCGACATCATCAACGGTAACATGAGCACAGGCGGATACGCAGGCGGATCTGAGCAGTTCAGCTCAATGTTCGAGGCTGACCTCGTTGACCAGCTGCTGAACTTCCTCGGCATCTACAACATCAGTGATAAGCTCACTATGATGATAAACTCGCTGACCACCGACATCCTGAACCTTGTATGGAACTCAGGTATCCAGATACTTCTGGTGCTTTCAGCACTTCAGGGTATTCCGCTCTCAGCTAAGGAAGCAGCCCAGATCGAGGGTGCAACTTCATGGGAGTTCTTCTGGAAAGTCACAATTCCTTATATCAGCCCAATGATACTTTCAAGCGTGGTTTATACAATCGTTGACTCATTCGTCGATCCACAGAACGAAGTTATGACGATCGTTCTTAACAAGGCAAGCAACTGGGAGCATGGCTACTCAGCGGCAATGGCTTGGGCATACTTCCTTATTGTAGCAGTATTCCTTGCACTTGTCGTAGCACTTGTTAATAAGTTCGTTTACTATGAAGTAGAATAAGGGGGGATTTAAGTGGCAACTAAAAAAGAAGAAAAAGAGTTCGAAAAAGAACGAAAGGCTGCTATTAAAGCCCGTTATAAGAAGATGAAAGAGGAGGGTCTTGAGAAATATCTCACTCCTGAGCAGATCAGCTATAACAGAAGAAGAAGAGCTATCGGAATGGTTTGGCCGTTCTTCAGATTCCTTATCCTGTTTGGTCTGTGCTTCGTAATCCTCTATCCACTGATATTCATGCTTTCAACTGCGTTCAGACCAAATGAGCAGATGAACGACCCATCAGTAGTTTGGATCCCTAAGAGCTTCACACTTGATAACATCAAGGACGTTTGGGGAGTAATGAAGTTTGAAGATACTGTTGTAAACACAGTTATCCTTAACCTCGTTGCCTCTGTCCTTCAGGTTATCACCTGCTCTATCACAGGCTACGGCTTCGCTAGATTTAAGTTTAAAGGTAAGGGAATCCTGTTCGGTATCGTTGTTCTTATGATCATCGTACCTCCACAGATCACAACTATCCCACTTTACCTCCAGTATGCTTACTTCAAGCCAGAGTGGCTCGCTAAGGTATTCACACTTGGCAAATCAACATCGCTTATCAACAGCGGTTGGACAATGTATCTTCCTGCATTGTTTGCAAACGGACTCCGTGCAGGTCTGTTTATCTTCATCTTCCGTCAGTTCTTCAGAGGACTTCCTAAGGAGCTTGAAGACGCTGCATACCTCGACGGCTGCAGCCCACTGAAAACATTCCTTGTTATCATGTGTCCTAACGCAAAGTCATCGTTCCTGACAGTATTCCTGTTCTCTATCGTTTGGTATTGGAACGACTATTATGTATCATCATCATTCTTCACACAGAACGACACTGTTGCTCTTATGCTGAAGAACCTGAATACAAACCTGACTCAGCAGCTCTTCGACGGTCAGGCGGTATCTGTAAGACAGATAATCGTATGGCTTGAAGCAGGTTGTCTGCTTTCTATCACACCTATCCTTATCATGTATGTATTCCTTCAGAGATACTTTATCGAGGGTGTTGAAAGATCAGGTCTTGCAAACTAATTTGCAAATATGCTTATCAAAAGTCCTGCACTTCGGTGTGGGACTTTTTTTTGCGTGAAGCCTTTTTATGTTCATATATTTAAGACTTATTAAATTTGTACATATATAAAGCAACGCAATTGTGCATATTGCTTTGAAATGTCAGGTTAATTTAGTATAATCGTGTATAGAAAAAAAACTTTTTTTTTGATATAATTACTTTGGGTATTATTGCCCATGGTAAGTTGTTTCTAAAAATATTCAGTTAGGAGTCTGAACATGAATATAAAAGTTGATTTAAAAAAGCTTTTTGCTGCCGCAGTATCAGCGATAATGTGCCTCTCCGCAGGGGGTTGCTATCTGCTTCCCGACGAGGAGGAAGTCCTCGATGCGCCGACCGTGAAGGCAAGCGATGTTACATATTCCACAGTGACGGCAAAGAAAAAAGACCTTGAAAAGAAGATAGTCGCAACAGGCACTGTCACAGCGGAAAATCAGTATACTCTTTCTTATGAAAAGCAGAGCGGCACAGTGTCAAAATTTTATGTAAAAGCAGGCGATAAGGTCAAAAAGGGTGATGTTATCTGTGACCTTGATACATATGACCTTGACTATCAGATAGAAGAAAAACAGCTTTATCTCGAAAAAGCAAAGCTTAAAGTTGATATAATTTATGAAGGCGGCGGCTCTCAGGCAGAGATAGACTCTGCTTATGTTGACGTGCAGCTCCTTGAAAAAGAGCTTGAAAAATTGCAGGCTCAGAAGGAGGATTCAAGCCTGAAATCACCTATAGACGGCGTTGTTTCGTCACTCTCTGACGTAAGAGCAGGCGACAACGTAAATCCTGGTCAGACTATCGCAACTGTTATAGATACTTCGGCTCTTTATATCGCAATACAGCCTGACGACCTCACCCAGTATGATATCGACACAGAAGTGCAGATAAGGATAGGCGAGGATTATTATGACGGTGTTGTTTTTATGACTCCTAAAAAGCTTGCTGATTATCAGGCTGAGCAGAATGAGGATCACAATAATGTTGACGATACAGGTATAGATTATCAGGCGGATACTATCTATGTTCGTTTCAAGGATACCGCCCCTGCGGAAGCAGTGGGTCAGCTTGCAGATACGATACTTGTCCTTGACAGCGTAAAGGACGCTATCGTTATCTCAAATAATCTGATAAAAAAGGTTGACGGCACAAAGGTAGTTTATGTGCTGAAAAACGGTGAAAAAACTGCCGTTGAAGTGGAAACAGGACTTTCTACAGGCTCTCAGACCGAGATAAGATCGGGTCTTAAAGAGGGCGACGAAATTGTTATCAGATAGGTTTGAAAGGATAAGCTTATGTTCACCTTATTGTTCCGTAAAATGCGAAACACCAAATGGATGGTGCTTTGCCTGCTGATAGGCTTTGTTATGGCGTCTGCCATGATGAGCACTATCCCTATTTATATGAACGCTTCTCTGCAAAGAATGCTTGTAAAGGATCTTGAGTCGTTCCAGACAGAATATGAGATCTATCCGGGTGCGTATAATACCAGCTATGGATTGAAAATGGATATCTCAGGCAGTGATCAGCAGAAAGCTGTTGAGAATTATAATAACAAAGTGGAGGCTAAGTTCAAGGAGCTTGGTCTGCCTGAAAAGCTTGATAAGAAGTATATAAGTGACGAGTATCTCTATGTGCGTTCACTTGCCGTTTCAGATGGCAATTCGCAGGCAAGGTTCACTCTCGGCGGTATGACGGATATCTCCGACCATATCAGCATAAAGCAAGGCAGAATGTTCACTGCAGGCAAGCGTTCAGACGGCGTTTACGAGTGCGTTGCCACAGAAAAAGCCCTGAAAAGCACAGAGCTTGCTATAGACACAGTATATGAGATAGCCGACGTGTTTGATGATAACAAGTCAATAAAAATAGAGATCGTTGGTGTTTTTGACGTTAAGGACGAAAATGACGCATATTGGGCAGAGGGTCTTGATTCTCAGTATACAGCCGTTGTCTTTACAGATTATGACACAATGCTCGGGGATTGCGTTGATACTGGCGTTGTGAATATCACAAAGGCTGTCCATAACTATGCGGTGGATTATGCTTCCATGAATATGACTGATCTTGCAAGCACAAACGAGATGATAGCAAAGCAAAAGACCTATTTTGGTGAAAATTCCATAGGCTTTTCGATGCCTGCCTCAGATATCCTCAAGGACTATGAGAGCCGTTCATCACAGCTCCAGCTTGTTTTGTGGCTTTTGCAGATACCTGTCATACTTATGATAATATTCTATCTCTTTATGGTGTCGCAGCTCAACGTTGAGCAGGAGCGTAACGAGATAGCGGTGTTCAAAAGCCGTGGAGCAAGCCGCTTGCAGATAATGGGCATTTATGCTCTGGAATCTCTCGTACTGGGTGTCCTGACCGTTATAATAGGACCATTCGCAGGCCTTGGACTTTGCAAGGTACTTGGTGCGTCAAACGGATTCTTAGAGTTTGTCAACAGGCGTTCGCTTCCGGTGCATATGACAATAGAAGCTGTCGTCTATGCGGCAATAGCCGTGGCAGTGTTCTTTGTCACAACTATGATACCGATCGTTCCTGCCACAAAAACAACTATCGTTGAGCATAAGCAGTCAAAAGCCAAAAAGAAAAAGCACGCTCTGTGGGAAAAGATCTGCCTTGATTTTATCCTTGTGGGCGGTTCAGTTGGCTGGCTTTATTATTACAACAAAACTCAGGAAAAGCTTGTTGCAGAGGGTGTAACAGACACCACCGCAACAGTAAACCCTATAATGTTCGTGGCTTCCACTGCCTTTATACTTGGCCTTGGTCTGTTTCTTATAAGGATATATCCTTATATAATAAGGCTTCTTGCAAGAATAGGCAGAAGAGTGTGGTCGCCTGCACAGTATGTTTCACTGACTAATATCGGTCGCTCCTCAACGGGCAGGGAAAGATTTTTGATGCTGTTCCTTGTTCTTACTGTATCATTGGGCGTGTTCTTTGCGAATACCGCAAGAGCCTTGAACAGAAATGCCGAGGAAAGCGTTGCCTATGGGGTTGGCTGCGATGCAGTTCTTACAGAGCAGTGGTATAGCAGTAAAATAGAATCTGCACAGCAGTCCACTCCTCAAAGCGCATCTCAGGCAGCTCAATCAGGCACAAAGCAGACTTCCGAAGAAAGCGACGAAGAAGATACAGAAACTACCATACAGTATGTAGAGCCTGTTTTTGAGCGATTTGAAAAGCTCGCAGGAGTGGAAAATGTCACAAAGGTTTTCAGAAAAGACGGCGTGACCATATCTTCAAACAAAATGAACGTTCCAAGACAGCAGACAAAGTCTGACGATGAGGAAAAGACCCGTGACGATTTCCTTGACCAAAGCGTTGACACAAGCTCAGGCAAAAGCTCAACAAGCAATGTCCAGCTTATGACCATAGTGCCAAGCGATTTCTCAAAGGTCTGCAAATTTGAGGACAGACTTCTGCCGGTTCAGTTAAATAACTACCTGAATGCCCTCGCAGAGTACACCCCGGGAGTTATCCTCTCTTCAAGCTTCAAGAGCTACGGTTTGGAGCTTGGTGATACTGTAGAGTGTAAGTGGGGCGGAAACGAGTCCTTTGAAGTGACCGTCCTTGCCTTTGTTGACTACTGGCCGGGACTAAGCCCTTATAAAGAGGCGAAAAACGGCGGATATATGGACTTTGCCGTTATGAACTACGATTATGTGAACGTTCAGACCAGTATGGAGCCTTATGAGGTATGGTTCAAGCTCAAAGACGGAGCTTCCGTTCAGGAGTTTTATGACTCAATAGACAAAGCAGGCATTAAACCCCTCACCCTTGAATCTGCAAGCCAGCAGACTATAGAAAAGAAAAACGACCCTATGCTCCAGGGCATGAACGGCGCTCTCACTCTCGGCTTTATCATCATCATGGTGATGTGCATAATAGGTTTCCTTATCTATTGGATACTCTCCATAAAGAGCAGGACTTTGCAGTTTGGTATCCTAAGAGCAATGGGAATGAAGTTCAGAGAGATAATAATGATGATAGTCTATGAACAGCTTTTGGTGTCAGGCGTTGCAATATTCGCCGCTATCTTTATCGGTGGCGTAACAAGCGACCTTTTCGTACCGCTGTTCCAGAGCATTTTCGACGCAAGCCAGTCAGTGCCGCCGTTTGCAGTGATACCTGAACGCAGCGACTATCTGAAGCTTTATGCAGTTATAGGAGTAATGCTGCTCACAGCCTTTGTGGTGCTTGGCAGACTTATAAAGAAGATAAAGATAAGTCAGGCGTTAAAGCTTGGTGAGGATTGATAGGAGGAAATTTTATGACAGCTTATGAAAAGCTTACAAAATGTTATGAGTGCGTAAAAAGCAAAATAGACTTTGGGCCAAAGGTAGCCCTTGTGCTTGGCTCAGGTCTTGGCGATTATGCAAATTCCATAGACGTGAAATATACCCTCAGCTATAAGGATATAGAGGACTTCCCTACATCAACGGTAGAGGGTCATAAGGGTCAGTTCGTTTTCGGATATGTTGGCGAAGTGCCTGTTGTTATAATGCAGGGCAGAGTGCATTATTATGAGGGATATGCAATGGAGGACGTTGTGCTTCCTGCAAGACTTATGAGAATGTTGGGTGCAAAGGTGCTCTTCCTCACAAACGCATCAGGCGGAGTGAACGCAGGCTTTAAGGCAGGCGACTTCATGCTTATAACCGACCATATCTCAAGCTTTGTTCCTAATCCTCTTATTGGCAAGAATATCGACGAGCTTGGAACAAGATTTCCTGATATGAGCGAGATATATAACAAAAAGCTCAGGGATATCATCTCAGGTGCAGCAGAAGATCTTGACATAACCCTCCGCCATGGCGTTTATCTCCAGCTCACCGGACCGTCTTTCGAGTCCCCTGCGGAAATAAGAATGGCAAGAACTATCGGTGCTGACGCAGTGGGAATGTCAACAGCCTGCGAGGCTATCGCCGCAAATCATGCAGGCATGAAAGTCTGCGGAATATCCTGCGTTGCAAACCTTGCAGCAGGCATGACGGATAATCCTCTCACTCATGCTGAAGTTCAGGAATGTGCAGACAAGGCTGCTCCCCTTTTCAAAAAGCTTATCACAGAAAGCATCATAAGAATAGGTAAACAGCTTTAAGGTTTTGTAACAGCTTTTTCAAAATAATATGTAACAAATGTGCGAAAAGGGCTGATGATGTGTACTTTTTTGCTAAACTTTGTGAAAAACTATTGACAAATCAAACGCTTTAGTTTAATATATTATTATGAAGTAAATGTCTTCAAAAAAAATTATAATGAATATGGAGAGAGAATTATATGGCAAAATTTTGTGGACAGTGCGGAGCTCAGCTTAACGACAATGCGACTTTCTGCACTCAGTGCGGTGCAACAATAGCACCTCAGCAGCCTGCACAGCAGACCGCTTCACCAATGGCAAATCTTCAGCAGGCAGCCAAGAATATTGACATGAACGCTATAAAGGACGCTGTTTCTGTTGAAAACATCAAAAATCTGAAAAACAAGCCTAATAAGCTCACTATCGCAGTTCTGGCAGTTCTGCTCGTGCTTGTTATTCTGGTAGTTGTTATCCTTTGCATGATATTCGGCGGCGGAAGCTGGAAAACTCCTATCAATAACGTTATGGACGTTCTTAATGACGGTGACGGTAAGGCTTATGAAGAGCTTATGCCTCCTTACGTTAAAGATATGGCTGACGCTCTGGACGGTATCGTTGACATAAGCGATGAGGATTATGACGAAGAGGCTGAAAATCAGAGAGACAGACTTACAAAGAAATACGGCGATGACGCTGAGATAAGCTATGAGGTAGTTAAAAAGACTAAGGTAGACTCAGACGATATCGACAGCTACAACGATATGTCAGATCTTGCCTCTGTGCTTAGTGCTAAAAAGGCTAAAAAGTATGAGCTTAAAAAGGCTTATAAGGTAAAGATCAAGTATACTATTGAAGGCGAAGACGCTGATAAGACCGACAAGACAACTGTTATTGTTGGTAAGATGGACGGCACATGGGTGCTTCTGGACGAGGGCGACCTTCCAATAAGCACAGGTTTCTAAGATATATAAACGATCAGTAACGGGCGGAGAATTTTCCGCCCGTTTTTGAAAATGCGGTGTTTGCACAATGAAAAAATTATCAGTGCTGTGTATGCTTTTGTGTGTGGCAATGCTCTTTTGCTCCTGCGGAGAGGAAGAAAGAGCGGTCCTGGGATATGAACAGCCCGTGGCGACACTTGTCACAGCAGCACAGTATAGCGATACACAGTCATATCTTTCCTGCTTTACCCCGGAAGCGGAGGCGGAGTATAAAAACAGCGACAGCTATAACGAAGCTCTTGCGGAAACTTTGCTCACAAGGGGCGAGGAAAAAACAGAGCTTTCTTATAAGCTCAGCAATAAAAAAGAGCTTGACAGCGACGGCTTGAAAGACCTTGAAAAGAGCTATAAGGAAAGCTATCACAAAAATGTGACTATCAAAAAAGCTGTTAAAATGACAGCAAAGCTCACAGAGACCACCGACAGCGGCGAGCTGTCTGCCAGCCGTGAGATAACAGTGGTCAAAATAGAAAACAACTGGTATATTTTCGGGAAAGTTATCGAGAAATTTGATCTCAGTCAAAAGGGCTGAGGGGATCAATAATAATATGAAAAGAGGGTATTAATATGGAAAATTGTCCAAAATGCGGTCTGCCTGTTGCCGACGGTGCAAAGTTCTGCGCTGCCTGCGGAACAAGAATGCCGCAGAAGCTTATAAAGAGCAAGATCTGCTCAGTGTGCGGAAACACACTTAACGCAGGGGCTAAGTTCTGCAACGTCTGCGGAACAGCCGTGCCGCAGGACGAAACGCCTGCCGACGAGCCTGTAGTGGACGAGAGAAATCCTGAAATGGAGTCTATCGAAGTGCCTGAGCTGCATTTTGACGACACTCCTGTGCAAAATCAGACTATTCCGCCAACGACTCCTGATATGCCGACTATGGACAGCGTTTATCTGCCTGGACAAGAGCCTGCAAAGCCTGTTCAGCCTGCACAGCCGACAGCCGAGGAAGTTGCAATGGCTTCAAGAACTGTGGAAATACCTCAGACGCCAACAGTTGCGGAAACACCAAACGTTGCCCCACAGCCTCAGCAGCCTGAGAGAGTTCTTACACCAGAGGGCTATCAGCAGCCTGCTCAGCCTGTGAACAATGCAATGCCTCAGATGAATCAAATGAACGGCGTTACACCCGAAAAGGGTGCAGGCGCACTTGTGCCGATAATACTTATCATTCTTATACTTGCTGTTATCTGCGTTGACGTTTTCTGGCTTTTCAGAGATCAGATATTCGGCAAAAAGGACGAAAGCTCAAATGGCTGTGCAGTGATAACACTGGCGGACGAGGCTGACGATACAGCTGACGAAGCATTTTTCTTTGAAGAATAGAATATAATGTAAAAAGGGACGTTTCAAAGCGTCCCTTTTTTGTGTGTCAATACTGTACTGCGTAAAAGATAAAGGCGACCCAAGGTCGCCCCTACTTTTAGTCTTTCATGCTCTCGATTATCTCGTTAGCTTTCTTGTAAATAACCGCAGGCTCTTCGCCTATCCTGAACTCGCCGTCCTCGTAAAGCACCTTGCCGGCACACATCGTGAGCTTTACGTTCTGCTTTGAACCGCTGTAAACAAGGTTTTTGCCTATGTTGTTAAGAGGCTGCATATTAGGCTGAAAAAGGTCGATAACGATAAGGTCAGCCTGCTTGCCCTCTGCGATAATGTCGCAGTCAGAAAGCCCCATTGCCCTTGCAGAGCCTACAGTTGCCGCTTTCAGCACCGAGTCAGCAGGGCAGGCAGAAGCATCATCGCAAGCTATCTTCTGCAAGCCTGTCATAAGGAACATTTCTCTGAACATATCAAGACAGTTGTTGCTTGCAGGGCCGTCAGTACCTATAGCAATGTTTATGCCCATATCCTGCATTTTTACGATAGGCGCAATACCGCTTGCAAGCTTTACGTTAGAGCCTGCACAGTGAACAGCCCATACGCCCTTGTTTTTGAATATCTCAAGATCCTTGTCGCTCATGTGAACGCAGTGGAATCCTGCACCGCCAAAGTCAAAAATTCCGAAGCTGTCAAAAAGCTCAGTTGGCGTCATGCCGTATTTCTCTATGCACTCTCTGACTTCTTTTGCAGTTTCCGAGTTGTGCATTGCAACAGGCGCTTTGTATTTTGCCGCAAGCTTGCCAACGCCCTCCATAAGCTCCTTTTCGCAGGTGTATTCTGCATGGAAGCCAAGCATAAAGCTTATAAGAGGGTCAACATTGTTGTATTTCAGATAGTTGTTTTCAAGCCTTTCAAGATTAGACTTGTCACCGCTCACCGCACCGCAAAGCACAGAGCGGAAGCCGCTTTCTATGCAGGCTTTTACATAATCGTCAAGCTCAAAGTACATATCAAATGCCGCCGTACAGCCTGTTGTGAGATATTCAAGTATAGCAAGCTTCGTGAGCCAGTAAACTTTCTCTCCGTCAAGCTTTGCTTCCATTGGAAAGATCTGCTTGAAAAGCCAGTCCTGCAAAGGCATATCGTCAGCATATGATCGCAGAAAAGTCATTGCTGAGTGAGTGTGCGCATTTTTGAATGACGGCATAAGGAGATTTCCCTTGAGGTCATATTCACATTCAAAAACCTTTCCGTCAAGCTCCTCAGCCTTAGGCTTGCCAACGAAAACTATCTTTGAGCCTTCCGTCCAGACCTCTATATCCTGCGTTTCTATGCCGTTGGCAAGGGTCATTACCCTGCCACCGAAAAATCTTATCATGGCTCTTTATCCTCCCTTACTCTATTTCAAGAACAGCCGTCTGCTCTCCATGGCGTGAGATAACTCTCGGCACTCTTGCAGATATTCCGCAAACTATCTCGTAGCCTATAGTTCCTGTCATTTTGCCGATATCGTCGGCGGTTATCCTTTCATTTCCCTGTGCGCCTATGAGGACAGCCTCGTCCCCTGCCTTTACGTCCTCTGCCTCAGTTACATCACACATGAACTGATCCATACATATCCTGCCTGTGATAGGGCATTTCTTTCCGTTGATAAGCACATATCCCTTGTTTGAAAGCGCCCTTGGATAGCCGTCTGCATAGCCTGCCGTAACAGTTGCGAGCTTTACTTTGCCGTTTGCAGTGTAAGTCCTGCCGTAGCTTACGTCAGTGCCATTGTCTATGTATTTTACCTGCGCAACAGCCGCCTTGAATTCCATAGCAGGCTTTGGCTCAAAAGGCAGAGCCTTTGCAGGGTCAGGATAAAGTCCGTAAAGTATTATTCCAAGCCTTGCAAGAGAGCTTCTCTCATTATAATAGTATACTCCGCCGGCTGAGTTGAGAAAATGCACTTTTTCAAGGTGAAGCCCCTCTGCTTCGCACTTGTCAGCAACGGCAAGTATCTTCTCCGTCTGTGCCTTTGTGTATTTCTCGTCCTGTTCTCTCAGGCTGTCAGCCACCGCATAGTGGGTGAAAATGCCCTCCAGCGCAATGTTTTCAAGCTTTGATATCTCTTTAAGCTCACCGTATATCTTGTCGGTTTCCCCGTGAAGACCTATCCTCGTCATGCCCGTGTCGATAGCGGCGTGTATGCGTACCTTGCCGTCAGCGTTTTCTGAAAGTGCTTTAGCATATGAAAGCTCTGTGCAAGCCTGAATTATGTCAAGCCTTGTGAGCCACTTCGCATTCTCAGGAGGTGTGTAACCCAAAATGAGTATCTCGCCCTTTATGCCCATATCCCTGAGCCTGTGGGCTTCGTGTATGTTCGATACCGCAAACCAGCGAATGTCCATCTCGTTTTCAAGAAACGGAACTACCCCGTTGTCAAAATGTCCGTAGCAGCTCGCCTTTACAACGCACATTATCTCTGTTTTTTCCCCTATGAGCCTGCGGTATTCTTTCAGATTGTATTCAATGCTGTCAAGATCTACCTCAGCCCATGCTCTCTTCAAAAAATCCATTTTATTTTTCTTCCCTTTCGGTTTTATAATTGTGCCTTTGCACAAAATATTTGTCATTTTCTATTGAAAAAGATAAATCAATGTGTTATAATGTTCTTATCATGGGCATTGTGTCGCCAAATCTTTCAGGAGGCTTTGATGTGAGTAATATCGTCCCCACAGAAGAATTTTTCTGCAATCGAGATACCTCTTGCTGCTTTACAGGTCATAGGGACAGGGATCTGCCTTTCGGCGGCGATGTCCATAAGCAGGGTATGAAAAATCTCCTGAGTATGCTCGTCCTTATGATAAAGGAAGCATATAGCGAAGGCTGCCGTACTTTTATATCAGGTATGTCAAAAGGTATCGACCTGCGCTGTGCTGAGATAGTCCACAGCCTTTCGGCTCAGCCCGAATATAAGGATATGAAGCTCGTGTGCGTTCTGCCCTATGCAGGTCAGCGTACAGAGATGAAAACACCCTTGGACAGCTATACATATTCGCTTATTCTGAACTCTTGCAGTGCGGTCGTGATAATAAGCCCCAAGTATGAAAGCGGCTGTTATAAAAAGCGAAACAGCTTTATGGTTGAACATTCCTCTCGTCTGATCGGGGTCATAAAAGAGAAAGCCAAAGGCTCAGGCACTTTGCAGACCATAAACATGGCAAAGCGTGCAGGCCTTACGCTGAACATCATATGCCTTGACGATAATCCTGTTTTTTATATCGACTCAGACTCAGACAGCCGTCCTATTTAGTTTACACCTAAATTGCAAATTGTTCAATAGTTTTCGAGAATTTTTCCGAAAAAGTTTATATATGAAAATATGGCGGACAGTATGCCTGCCTGTATATATTTGAAAGTAAGGAGATCAATAACATGGCTCAGACGAAAGCTCACAAGAAAAAAAGAAGATCTCAGGCTCCTATCGCTCTGGTCTACTTCATAACGATGATAATATTCCTCTTTGTTATCGGCATGCTTGCATTGTATGCCCTCAGAGAGTTTGGTGTTATCGGCAATGATGACAGCGACAGCGACGCAGGCATAAAAAGCCCGGTTTATAATACCCTTTTTGCAAGAGTGAACAGCAAGGGCGTTCTTGCAGACGCAACAGTCATAAGAGTTGCACCGGACGCAAAGAAGATAATCATAATGCCTGTTTCAGCGTTCACAGTGAGCGGAAGCCAGACAATGCGTGAGATACACGAAGAGGGCGGCATGGTGAAGCTTGAAGCAGCCGTTGCAGACACTTTCGGTATCACTATAGACAATTACGTTTCTCTCACAAATGACGCATTCGAGAATGCGGCGGATATTGTGGGCGGAATTACATATACTCCTGATGAGGAGCTTTACTATCTCTCTCAGGATAATGACGAGAACGATATCGCTATCCCAAGCGGCGATCTGACTAACCTCAGCGGTCATCAGATAAGACTTATCTGTCAGTATCCTGTTTTCAAAGAGGGCAGGAACGGTAATATGAAGTTTCTTGGAACTGCGGTGACAATGCTTATAAACAACGCTTTCCAGCAGACGAATATCACTAAGGATAATCTTGATAACTTCTATAATATATTCACCGCAAACAGCGATACCGATTGGACAAGTGCGCAGTATAAGGAAGAAAAGTCATATCTCAAGGATATGCTGGATCAGAACCTTACTCCTGCAGAAGCTCTTGTGCCAGAGGGCGAGTGGACGGACGATTCTCACTTTAAGGTGTCTGATAAGTTCAAGGAGAGCGTTCAGACAATGCTCAAAGATACTGCACCGTCAGCAGCGGAGAAGTAAAAACGTAAAGGCTGAAATTTTAACAGGGGGGCGATATAACGTGAAACTTCTGGTCATAATCCTTAATAAAACAGACGTGCTTGACTATTTGCTGGAGGGACTTTCAGCAGCAGGCATAAAGGGTGCGACTATAATCGAGTCGTCAGGTATGGCAATGACCCTTTCAAGACTTGACAGCAGCTTTCTCAGCGCCTCTATCCGAGGACTTTTCAGCGGTGAAGAGGATAACAGAACTATCCTGTCGGTAATAAAGAATAATCAGCTCGATACCGCAAGAAAGATAGTTTATAATACTGTGGGCGATCTATCTCAGCCCAATACGGGAATAATGTTCACCGTTCCGCTGGATTTCGTCGAGGGAACAGTGAAGAAACCCGTGGATAAAGAAAAAGCAAAACCTAAGGATATCCCTGAGGAGAATGAAAAGAACGTCAGTTGACGAAATGTTTACAGACTATTAACATAATATTTAATTCTTTTCATTAAAAACTTTTGAATGTCCTTGCAAAAAACTGTTTTGTGTGGTATAATAATCACAATAGGCTTTTAATGAAAGACTGGAACTTGACTTCCGGTCTTTTGGTTTTGTATGGGGCTTTTTTTCATGGCAAAGCCTGATGGCTTTGCTTTGGGAAGCATTAACGGAGGTGCTGTATGGAAGTAAAGAAAACTACGGTAGAAAAAGTAAGAGAGCTTGCACAGCCTATCGCAGACGAGCTTGGCTTTTTCCTTTGGGACGTAAGGTTTGAAAAGGAGGGAGCAACGTGGTACCTCAGGGTGCTTATCGACAAGGACGGCGGCATAGATATGGACGATTGCGAGGCTTTCACAAGACCGATGAACAAGGTGCTTGACGAGGCAGACCCTATAGCTCAGAGCTATGTGCTGGAGTGCGGAAGTCCCGGACTTGGCAGAGAGCTTAGAAGACCCGAGCATTTTGAAGTCTGCATAGGCGACGTTATAAGAGTAAGGCTCATAAGACCTGATGAAAACGGTGAAAAAGAGTTCGTTGTGGGTCTTGTGGGATATGACAAGGATAAGATACTTTGTCAGAAACTGGACGAGGATATGAACGGCGTGGAGAATGTAGAGTTCAAGCTTGCAGATTGTGCTTATGTAAAGCTCAATGATGACGCAGACCTGTTCTGAATGAAGAAATTTAATAAATATGGGCAAAGCCCGAATCAAGTGTGAAAGGATTGATCAGAAAATGAATAAGGAAATGACCAGCAAATTTTTTGAAGCTCTGACGGATTTGGAAAAGGAAAATAATATTGGCAGCGATATACTTATTGAGAAAATAAAATCAGGTATCGAAAAGGCTATCAAGAAGGATTATCCTTACTGCGAGAATATCAGAGTGGATATCGACCCTGTTACAGGAAAGCTCGATATAAGAATACTCAAAGAAGTTATGGACGTTATGTATGTTGACGACCCTGACAACGAGATCTTCCTTGACGAAGCAAAGGTCTATGACCCTAACATCAAGGTGGGCGATATGGTGGAGATACCTCTCGACCCTGCAAAGTTCGGCAGAGTTGCCGCTCAGAATGCAAAGCAGTCTATCAAGCACGATATCAAGGATTTTGAAAGAGCAAGACTTATCGAGCAGTATCACGATAAGGAGCATGAGTGCGTTTCCGCCACAGTCCAGAAGGTCGAGCCTGCTACTCAGAACGCTATACTTACTATCGACAAGAACGAAGTTTATCTTGTAAGAAACGAGCAGATACCGGGTGAAACACTCAAGGCAGGAGATATCGTCAAGGTATATGTTGTGGGTATCGCAAATCCTGACAGAAAGCCTTCTATCAAGATATCAAGAACTCACAGAGAGCTTGTTAAAAGACTTTTTGAGCTTGAAGTTCCTGAGATAGCAGACGGCACTGTTGAAGTAAAGGCTATTTCAAGAGTTGCAGGCGCAAGAAGCAAGATAGCGGTTTATTCAAAGGACCCTAATGTTGACGCCGTAGGCGCTTGTATCGGTCCTAGAAAGTCAAGAATAACTTCTGTTGTGAACGAGCTTAAGGGCGAGAAGATAGACGTTATCAATTGGTGCGAAGACCCTGCTCAGTTTATCGCAAAGGCTCTTGCTCCGGCTGAGGTAATAAACGTTGTTCTCAGCGAAGATGAGGGCGTAAGAGAGTGCCGTGTTACTGTTCCTGATAACCAGCTCTCACTTGCTATCGGTAATAAGGGTCAGAACGCAAAGCTTGCCGCAGGTCTGACAGGCTATAAAATAGATATCGTATCCGAAAGCTCTGCAAAGGCTGAGGCTGCTGATGATGAAAACTAAGAAGATACCAATGAGAATGTGTCTTGGGTGCGGTGAAATGAAACCCAAGAGAGAGCTTATCAGAGTGGTGAAGTCAAAAGAGGGGGATATCTCCCTTGACCTCACAGGCAAGAAATCAGGCAGAGGCGCTTATATATGCAAAAGCGTCGAATGCTTTGAAAAAGCAAGAAAAGCAAGAAAGTTTGAAAGAAGCTTTTCCTGCATGATAAGCGAGGATATATATAACAGCATGGAGGGCGAGCTTAGGGAAAATGAATAATAAAATAGGGCTTGTTACAATGTGCAGAAAAGCAGGAAAGCTTGTAATGGGTATGGATATGGTGAAGGACGCCTGCAATACAGGCAAAGCCTGCGCAGTGTTTGCGGCAACGGATTTTTCACCTAAATCTCTTAAAGAGATAAAGTTCAACTGCTACAAAAACGGGATAAAGCTTTACAGTCTTGGCATGACAATGGACGATATCCATTTTGGCCTTGGCAAAAGAACAGGCGTTATCGCTATTTGCGAAGGAGGCTTCGCAAAGGCTTGCGCCAAAGGGCTTGAGGAGATCCCTATTGACGAAAATGAGTTTTATAGCATTTAGCATTTATTGAGGAGGTATTTTACAGCCTATGAGTATGAAAACAACTAAATATAAGCTTAGCGATATGGCTAAGGATCTGAAAGTTACAAATAACGACCTTATCGAGTGTCTTGGCAAGCTCGGCGGAGAGCCAAAGAAAACACAGTCAGTGCTTACCCCTGAGGAGATCTCTTATGTTCTGGAGTATTATACACAGAACAATCAGGTGGACAGCTTTGATGCTTTCTATGCAAATAACGTAAAGCCTGCCAAGGAAGAAAAGAAGGCAGATAAGAAGCCTGTAAAGGCTGAGAAAAAGGAGAAAAAGGCTGAAAAGAAGCCTGAGCCTAAGCCGGCTCCAAAGGCAGAAGCAAAGCCTGAGCCTAAGCCGGCTCCAAAGGCGGAAGCAAAGCCTGAGCCTAAGGCAGAGCCAAAGGTGGAAAAGAAGTCGGAGGTCAAGGCCGAAACAAAACAGCCTGCACCTGAACAGAAGAAAAAGCAGCCAGCTCCACAGAAGCCTGCAAAGAAGAAAGAGCATGGCGTTCGTCAGCAGCTTGGCGGTTTTTCTGATAAGAAGGAAGCTTCAGGAGGATATACTATCTCTGAGGATAACGATTCGTTCGGCACACAGAGAACTATCGACACAAGAGGAAGCTATATAGAGCTTGATAAGTATAACGAGAAGTATGATAACCTTGCAAACTCAAAGCAGAACAAGAGCAAGGATAACTTTACAAAGAAGCAGAAGCTCACCCAGAAATCTCAGCAGAGAAAGAAACAGCAGTTCTCACATAAGAAGGAAACTGAGAGCGAAAAGCTCCGCAGACTGGAGCTTGAAAGAGCAAGAAAGCAGCAGCTCAAGGTCATGATACCTGACGAGATCGTTGTTTCAGAGCTTGCAAGCAGACTTAAAGTAACAGCTACCGAGGTCATCAAAAAGCTTATGGGTCTTGGCGTAATGGCTTCTATCAATGAGGTGGTCGACTTTGATACCGCCGCACTTGTTGCAGAAGAGCTTGGCGCAAAGGTTGAAAAGGAAGTACACGTTACAATAGAAGAAAGACTTATCGAAACTGACGAAGATCCGGAGGAGAGCCTGCAGGAAAGATGCCCTGTCGTTGTCGTTATGGGTCACGTTGACCATGGTAAGACATCTATCCTTGACAGAATAAGAAACGCTCACGTTACTGACACTGAGGCAGGCGGTATCACACAGCATATCGGTGCATATCAGGTAGAGTATGAGGGCAAGAAGATAACGTTCCTGGATACTCCTGGTCATGAAGCTTTCACAGCCATGAGAGCAAGAGGTGCGAACGTTACAGATATCGCTATCCTCGTTGTTGCCGCTGATGACGGTATCATGCCGCAGACTATCGAGTCTATCAACCACGCAAAGGCAGCGGGCGTTTCAATAATCGTTGCTATCAATAAAATGGATAAAGAAGGCGCAGACCCTGACAGAGTTAAGCAGCAGCTCACAGAGCAGTCCCTCGTTGTCGAGGAATGGGGCGGCGATGTTATCGCAGTTCCTGTTTCCGCAAAGACCGGTATGGGTATCGACGAGCTTCTTGAAAACATTCTCCTCGTTGCAGAGGTCAAGGAGCTTAAAGCTAACCCTGACAGACTTGCAAGAGGTACTGTTGTCGAGGCCAGACTTGATAAGGGTAAAGGCCCTGTTGCTACACTCCTCGTTCAGAACGGTACTTTGAAGTCAGGCGACGTTATAATCGCAGGCACTTCTGTCGGACGTATCAGAACGATGACAAACGATAAGGGCAGAAGCATTAAGGAAGCCGGCCCGTCAACACCTGTTGAGATAACAGGTCTGGGCGAAGTTCCAAGTGCAGGCGACGTTTTCAACGCAGTTGCAGACGAAAAGCTTGCAAGAGAGCTTGTTGAGCAGAGAAAGCATGAAGCTAAGGAAGAACTGTTCCAGCAGCATCAGAAGGTAACTCTCGACAACCTGTTCAGCCAGATAGCTGAGGGAGAAATGAAAGAGCTTCCTATCATCGTTAAGGCTGACGTTCAAGGCTCAGTTGAAGCCGTTAAGCAGTCACTTGAAAAGCTTTCAAATGACGAGGTCAGAGTTAAGGTCATTCACGGCGGCGTAGGCGCTGTATCTGAAAGCGACGTTATGCTCGCAAACGCTTCAAACGCTATCATCGTTGGATTTAACGTTCGTCCTGACCCAGTTGCAAAGCAGAATGCAGAGCAGAGCGGCGTTGATATCAGACTTTACAGAATAATCTATGATGCAATAGAAGAAATAACAGACGCTATGAAGGGTATGCTCGCTCCTAAGTACAGAGAGGTGGAAACAGCTCGTATCGAGGTAAGACAGGTATACAAGATATCCAATGTTGGTACTGTAGCAGGTTCTTACGTTCTTGACGGTAAGGTGGGCAGAAATAACGAGATAAGAGTCGTAAGAGACGGTATCGTTATCGCCGAGGATAAGATGTCAAGCCTTAAGAGATTTAAGGACGACGCCAAGGAAGTTGCCGCAGGCTTTGAGTGCGGTATCACTCTTGAAAAGTTCACCGATATCAAGGAGGGCGACATTTTCGAGGCGTTCTATATGGAAGAATACAGAGATTGATAATGATGCTTACGGGACGGACAGCCGCCCCGTAAGAGCATATTTAAGCAGGAGATAAAGATATTATGGCAGGTTACAGAGCAGGACGTATGTCCGAAGATATAAGAAGAATAATATCGGGCAAAATGAGAGACCTTAAAGACCCAAGGATACACGGAGGAGATATGCTCACTATCGTCCGCTGCGACGTGGCAGGCGACGGTTCATTCTGTAAAGTGTATGTTTCAAGCTTTGAGGGCTATGAAAAGGCAAAGGAAGCCGTTAAGGGCTTTGAGTCGGCAACAGGATTTCTCAAAAGGGAGATATCAAACGTGCTGAAGCTGAAAAAATGCCCTGAGCTTAAATTTATCGCAGATAATTCTATCGAGCATTCAGCAAAGATAAACAAGCTTCTTAAAGAAGTTCTGCCCGAAGAAGAAAAAGAAGAGAAAGACGGCGAAGAACAATAGAGGAGAAAGGATATTATGACATTTCAGGATATTCTTAAAATATTTGAGGAAAATGACAATTTTCTTATTTTAACTCATAAAAGCCCCGACGGCGATACGCTTGGTTCAGGCTTTGCCCTGTGCGCTTTTCTGAGAGATATGGGGAAAAAGGCTAACGTTGTAAATTCCGACAGCTTTCCCGAAAGATATGATCTTATCTATGAGAGCTATTACCCTCAGGAATTTGATGTGAAGTACGTTATCGCAGTGGATATCGCAGACACAAATCTTCTTGGCAGCAACCTTTCAAAGTATGCCGAGGAGGGTGCGATCGACCTTTGCATCGACCACCACATCTCAAACAAGTATTTTGCAAAGCAGTCATATGTAGAAGCAGACGCTTCTGCCGCAGCACTTATAATGTATAAGATATTCAAAGCTTCAGGCAGAAAGATATCACGTCAGATAGCGAGATGCCTTTATACAGGCATTGCAACTGATACAGGCTGCTTCAAGTATGAAAACACAACTCCGCAGGCTCACATCGCCTGTGCAGAGCTTATGTCATATGGCATAGATTTTGCTTATATCAACAGAAAAATGTTTGATGTAAAAAGCAAGGGCAGACTTATGGTGGAGCAGTCCGTTACAGCGAATATGGAGTATTACTGCGGTGGCAAATGCTCTATGATAGTGCTTACAAAAGAGCTTATGGAGAAAAGTGGCGTTGACGCTGCCGAGTTCGAGGGACTTGCTTCTATACCATTGTCCGTTGAGGGCGTGAAAATAGGCATTACAGTTAAGCAAAGACACGAGAACGTCTTTAAAATATCAGTAAGAAGCGACGATGAGATAGACGCTTCTGCATTCTGCCGTGAGTTTGGCGGCGGAGGACACATAAGAGCCGCAGGCTGTGAGATAACAGGAAGCCTTGAAGAAGTCAAGGCTAAGCTTCTCAAGCAAGCGGAAAAGGTCTTGGGCTGATGAGCTTGGATAACAGCAAGGATAATATCTGCGGCATTTTGCCTGTAAAAAAGCCCGAGGGCTGGACTTCTTTTGACGTTATCGCAAAGCTCAGAGGAGTTCTAAGGATAAAAAGATTGGGCCATTCAGGGACCCTTGACCCCATGGCAACAGGCGTTCTGCCTGTTTTCGTTGGCAGAGCCACAAAAGCCTGCGATATTATCCCAGACAGACGAAAGGTCTATACCGCAGGCTTTCAGCTTGGGGTAAGCACCGATACCTTAGATAGCACAGGAAAGACGTTAAAAACAAGCGGCAAGGCGGTTACCAGAGCCGACCTTGAATGTGCAAAAAGCAGTTTTGTAGGCGATATCATGCAGGTGCCGCCTATGTATTCTGCAATAAAAGTGAATGGCAAAAAGCTCTATGAGCTTGCAAGAGCAGGCAAAGAAATAGAGCGTGAGCCGAGAGCTGTCCATATCGACAGCATTGATATAATAGAATATGGCGAAGCTTCACGCAGCGGCGTCATAAAGGTGGACTGTGAAAAGGGCACTTATATACGCTCTGTTATCGCCGATATAGGCGATAAGCTTGGCTGCGGCGGAATGATGACTTCTCTGGAGCGTTCCTATTCAGGGGGCGTCGATATAAAGGATTGCTATACCATAGAGGAGATAGCTGAGCTTTGCGGGCAGGACAAGCTGTCACAAATGCTTATCCCACTTGACAGAGCCTTTGTAAGCTACGAAAAAACTACCCTTGGACAGTGGGAAACAAAGCTTTATAGAAACGGAGTAAAGCTCAGACCTGAGCAGACAGGGATAAAAGATCTGTCAGAGGACAAACTTTACCGTGTCTACGGCAGTGATAACAGCTTCCTGGGTATCGGCACTTTTCATGAGGGCAGCTTCAGAAGCTTCAAAAATTTCTGATAATTTGTTTTATTCGGAGGGATATTTTGACGGATATAACAAACAGCGGGTTTATCCCCGAAAAAAAGACAGTTTGCGCTCTTGGACTTTTTGACGGAGTCCACAGAGGACATCAGCTCATAATAACAACGGCTGTGAAAAAGGCTCAGAGCCTTGACGGACATTCGGCAGTTTTCTGTTTCAAGACCGACACCGTGACCTCAAAAGGTCATGACGGCAGGATAGAAATGCTTATGAGCGACGAGGAAAAGCATAAAAAAATGGCAGAGCTTGGGGTCGAGGTGCTTTTCTCACCTGATTTTGCATTGTTCAAAGGCATGGAGCCTGAGGGCTTTGTGAAAAAGGTGCTCAAAGAAAAGCTCAACTGCTGCGGTGCAGTCTGCGGAAATGATTTCACTTTCGGCAGAGGTGCAAAGGGCAAGGCGGCGGACCTTAAAAAGCTTGGCGAAAAATATGACATAGACGTGGAGATAGTCAGCCCCCTGCTTATGGGCAATGAAGTCATAAGCTCCACGGAAATAAGACGCTGCGTCCGTGAAGGCGAGATAGCGAAAGCAAATGAAATGCTGGGATATCATTTCGGCTTTTGCATCGAGGTCGAGCACGGCTTTCAACGTGGCAGAACGTGGGATTTCCCCACGATAAATCAGCAGATACCAAAGGGCAGGGTAATGCCGAAATTCGGCGTTTATTGCTCCGCTGTTGAAATAGACGGAAATAAGTATGCAGGCGTGACAAATATAGGCGTAAAGCCTACCGTCCATGTCGAAACAGCTCCCCTTGCAGAAACCTTCATCATGGATTATCATGGGGATCTTTACGGCAGAAAGCTAAAACTTGAACTGCATGAATTTCTTCGCCCCGAAAAAATGTTTGACAGCTTTGACAGCCTCCGTGAGGAGATAGCAAAAAACAAAGAGCAGGCGGTCAGATATTTTGAGGAAAATAAAATATGACAAGTGAAGATTTGCCAAGACGAAAGAAAATACGTCTTGAGGGTTATGATTATTCTGCGAACGGCTTGTATTTTGTGACGATATGTGTTACTGAAAAATACCAAGTCATGTGGGAGAATGTAGGGGCGAACAGTGTTCGCCCGCTGACTGCAAATGAAATTCTGCACCCAAAACTTTCTGTTACAGGAAAACTTGTAAAGAGAAAACTCACAGAGATATCTGAGCACTATCCCGACGTTTTTGTAGAGATGTCTTGTATCATGCCTGACCATGTGCATATTATAATCAAAATTGAAAAACAGCCGAAAAACGGGCGAACAGTGTTCGCCCCTACAAGTGAAACACCGACACTTTCAAGGGTCATAAAACATTTCAAAGAGGCTGTCACAAAAGAACTAGGTTATTCCATATGGCAAAAATCTTTTTATGATACGATAATCAAAAACAGAAAGCAACACGCAGAAATAAGGCAGTATATTGCAAATAATCCTGCGAAATATGTAAAAATTGCATTTGATGAGCAGGATATGAAATAAGACTCTAATTTTGAAAGGAAGATATAAATGAACAAGGTAAGAACAAGATTTGCACCTTCACCAACAGGTTATATGCACATAGGAAACCTGAGAACAGCACTCTTTACCTATCTTATTGCAAAGCAAAACGGAGGAGATTTTATTCTCCGTATCGAGGATACAGACCAGGAGCGTTATGTTGACGGCGCAGTTGAGGTCATCTATAAGACACTCAAGGACGTTGGTCTTAATTGGGACGAAGGCCCTGATATCGGCGGACCTGTAGGTCCTTATATCCAGTCACAGAGAATGGGTATGTTCAAAAAATATGCCGAGGAGCTTGTTGAAAAGGGCGAGGCTTATTATTGCTTCTGCGACAAGGAAAGACTTGAGGAAGTAAGAGCCATTCAGGAGGCAAGCGGTATCGCTCCAATGTATGACAGACATTGCCGCAACCTCTCACCTGAAGAGATAAAGGAAAAGCTTGACGCAGGTGTTCCTTATGTTATCAGACAGAAAATACCTACAGAGGGCGAAGTTACTTTCCATGACGAGCTTTACGGCGATATCACTGTTGACTGCTCTACCCTCGACGACCAGATACTTATAAAGACAGACGGTATGCCTACCTATAACTTTGCAAACGTCGTTGACGACCACCTTATGGGTATCACCCACGTTGTTAGAGGTAACGAGTACCTTGCTTCTGCACCTAAGTATAACCTGCTCTATAAGGCGTTCGGCTGGGAGATACCAACCTATATCCATGTTGAGCATATCATGAAAGATAAACAGCATAAGCTCTCAAAGAGAGACGGCGACGCTTCTTACGAGGATCTTATGAAAAAGGGCTATCTTAAAGAAGCCGTTATAAACTATATCGCCCTGCTGGGCTGGGCGCCAAAGGGCGAGAACGAGATATTCTCACTTGAAGAGCTTGTTAAGGAATTCGATATCCACGGACTTTCTAAGTCCCCTGCTATCTTTGACCCTGCTAAGCTTAAAGCTATCAACGGCAAGTATATAAAGGCTATGACCCCTGAGAAGTTTGCTGAGTATGCTATCCCTTATATCAAGCAGTCCGTTCATAGAGAGGACGTTGACCTTAACGAGATCGCAAAGCTCTTGCAGGCAAGAACAGAGCTTTTCACAGAGATACCTGAAATGGTAGACTTTATCGACGCTCTCCCTGAGTATGATATAGCTCTCTATACACATAAGAAGATGAAAACGAACCCTGAAAATTCTCTGGAATCTCTCAAAGAAGTTCTCCCTGTACTCGAGGGTGTTGAGGACTGGACAGAGGAAAATATCCATGACGCACTCTTTGACCTTATCGGCAAGCTTGGCGTAAAGAACGGTATCGTTCTGTGGCCTCTTAGAGTTGCAGTTTCAGGTAAGGCATTCACTCCGGGCGGCGGTGTTGAGATATCATATCTCATCGGCAAGGAGGATACTCTTGCAAGAATAAGAAAGGGCATTGAGAAGCTGTCATAATAAAAACTACGAAAATGTTGAACGTGTGTAGGGGCGAAATAATTTCCAAACAAGTGGGATGTCGGATCTCTGCAAAGCAGAAATCGCATCGTTCCCCTACAAATTACATAGACACATCGCTTTTAGACAGATAAATAATTCAACAGCGGAGCATTTTGAGTATTTGCTACTTTAAATTTACTTAAAATGCTCTGTATTTCGTACAGCTATCACTCCCCTGTCACATAAGTATTATAAAATTGTAAAGACTTATGAATGCTTTTCCTAAGAGGAGGAAATAAAATGATAGAGGTTATAAACCTTACCAAGAGATACGGCGACAAAAAAGCTGTCGATAATATCTCTTTCAAAGCTGAGGACGGCGAAGTTCTCGGCTTCCTCGGTCCTAACGGAGCGGGAAAATCCACCACCATGAATATCCTTACAGGCTACATATCCTGTACAGACGGCAAAGCCCTTATAGACGGCGTAGATATCCTTGAAGACCCTATCAAGGCTAAAAAGCAGATAGGCTATCTCCCTGAGCTTCCGCCACTTTATATGGATATGACCGTAAAAGAATATCTCTATTTTGTCTATGACCTTAAAAAGTGTAAGCTTCCAAAGGTGTCACATCTTAAAGATATATGCGGACTTGTAAAGATAGACCATGTTTATAACAGAATAATCAAGAACCTGTCAAAAGGTTATAGACAGAGAGTAGGTCTTGCTCAGGCTCTTATCGGCAACCCAAAGGTTCTTATCCTGGACGAGCCTACAGTAGGTCTTGACCCTAAGCAGATAATCGAGATAAGAACTCTTATAAGAAAGCTCGGCAAAAATCATACGGTCATACTTTCTTCCCATATCCTCTCTGAGGTGCAGGCTGTATGTGATAAGATAATCGTCATCAACGAGGGCAAGGTCGTCGCAAACGATACAGAGGAACACCTCTCACAGAAGCTCTCAGGCGAGCATAAGCTCACTGCAAAGATACAGGGCGATAAGGATAAAATCGTCAGAGCAATGCAGGGCATAAAGGGCGTTGAGAAAGTTATCTGCGATGCAAGCCATAAAGACGGCGTGAACGATATAAGAATAGAGGCAAAAGAAGGCGTGGATATCAGACGTGACGTCTTTGAAACAGTTGTTAAAAACGGCTGGTATATGCTTGAACTTAAGACCTCTGAGCTTTCACTTGAAGATATATTCCTCAAGCTCACAATGGGCGAGGCTTTGCCAGCCCTTGAAAATACTTCCGATAAGGAGGGAAATGACTAATGGGCGCAATATTCAGACGAGAGGTAAGAAGCTATTTTACCTCACCTATCGGTTATATTTTCCTTGCGGCATTCTATGCCTATTCAGGCGTAATGTTTGCAAACTACAGCCTTGAAAGCGGCTATACAAGACTTGATTCCGTTTTCAGTGCGCTTCTTATAATCATAATAGTGCTTATACCTGTCCTCACCATGAGGACCATATCCGAGGAAAAGCGAACAAAAACAGACCAGTGTCTGCTCACCGCCCCTGTGGGTCTTGGCAGCATAGTTGTAGGTAAATTCCTTGCCGCTTTCCTTATCTATATCATAGCTATCGCTATCACAGGCGTTTTTGCAGTTGTCGTATCCGCTTTCGGAACGCCTGACTGGAACGTCGTTGTGGGCAATATCGTCGCTCTGGCACTTGTTGGCGGCGCTTATATCGCTATCGGTATCTTCTGCTCATCTTTCACAGAAAACCAGATAGTTGCCGCAGTAATAAGCTTTATCGCACTTATCTTCGTGTCGTTCCTGTCAACTATAGGCAATCTTCTGCCTTTTGAATGGCTCACAACAGTGTGCGAAAAGGTGTCATTCGGCGAGAGATATTATTCATTCACCTATGGACTTTTTGATTTTTCTAACGTTGTGTTCTTTCTGAGTGCAATAGTGGCATTTCTTTTCCTCACGGTGAGAGTGCTTGAAAAACGCCGCTGGGGCTAAAGGAGGGCTGTTTAAATGGAAGAGAATAATAACGAAAAGATCTCTGTATCAGGAGCAGACCTGCTTAAAGACGTTGTAGCAGACGAAAAGGCAGCAAAGACCGCTCCAAAGGATACAGAAAAGGATAAAAAAGAGAAAAAGACAAAGGACGGCAAAAAGTTCAATGCCAAAAAGCTCAAGCATGGAACAATGGCAACAGTGTTCACCTGCGTTTTTGTCGCTTTGCTTGTCCTAGTGAATGTTGTCACAACAATGCTTTTTGACAGATATCCTATCACTATCGACCTGACTACAAATAAGATATATTCAGTTTCAAACGATACAGAGGATTATGTAAAGAAAGTGAACGTAGACGTTCAGGTAACAATCTTCGCAGACGAGAATACTTATACAAATTACAGCTCTTATAATAAGCAGGCTGTTGAGCTTTTGAAAAACTATTGTAAGCTCAATCACCATATCACATATCGTTTCGTTGATATAGACTCACACCCAGAGATAGTTAAGGAGTATACCGATACTATCAGCCAGTTCGATATGATATTTGAAACAAAAACAAAGGTTGACGGCAAAGAGATAAGCCGAACAAGAAAGCTCGGTATGCTTGACCTTCTTACATTCACAGACGAGTTCGAGCAGAAGCTGTCACAATCAGGCTACAGCATAGATACCCTTGCCCAGCAGGCAGGCGGTGACCTTTCATTCCTGTCCTATTACGGCAGCTATGTTGAGTCCTCAAACGCAGAGCAGGCTTTCACTTCTGCACTTATGACCGTAACAGACCCTAACCCTGTCTATGTTACTATCCTCACAGGCAGAAGCGAGCTTACACAGCTCACATATTTCCAGACGCTTCTTACAGCTAACGGCTATAACGTGAACACAGTGGATATAACCTCCGAGGATATCCCTGCCGATACAGACGTTGTGGTTATCCCTGCTCCTAAGACTGACTATCTGGAGGAGGATATCAAAAAGGTCAGCGACTTCCTCAATAATGGCGGAAATCTTGGCAAACAGCTCCTCTATATCGCTTCTTATGGTCAGGAGGACACCCCGAATCTTGATGAGTTCCTGTCAGAGTATGGACTTTCTGTCGGCAAGGGCGTTATCTGCGAAAGCGACTCAGGCAAGTATTATAACTCGCCTTGCATAACAGTAGCTTCCACAGTTTCCGATAACTTCACTCAGGACGTTTCTACAGAGAACCCGGCTATCCTTTCAGCACTCTGCCGTCCTGTAAACACACTCTTTGACGAGCAGGATATGGTGTCTACAGACGCCTACCTCAAGTCCTCAGATTCTGCCTATACCGCAAATGTTGATATATCACAGACCACAGGTCAGGTGAATATAGGCGACGCTCTGGTAAAGGGTCAGCAGAATTATATGGCTGTCGGCTCAAAGGCAAAATTTACAGACGATAACAAAACTCTCTATAGCAATGTTATCGCAGTAGGTTCAGAGGGTATGCTGTCTGATACCTACTTGCAGTATTCACAGTATCAGAACAGCGAGTATTTCATAAGCGTTATAAACGGCCTTACCGGAAAGACCGCAGGTATCACGATCACACCAAAAACTATCACAGGCAATGTTTTCGACATCACTCAGCAGCAGAAAACAGTTCTTAAATGGACATTCTGCCTTGGCGTACCTGTTGTAGTTCTTATAGTGGGTATCGTTATCTGGGCAAGAAGAAAGAATAAGTAAAACACAGAGGTAATCACAAATGAATGGTAAATTGCAGGGTATCATTATCTGCGGAGTCACAGCCGCTTGTCTGGTGGGAGTAATGGCGTTTCTCAACTCCACCTCAGGCAAATCAGACGCAGACTCCAGCTCATCGTCAACAGCGGCAGTTTCAAGTCAGGACGAGAGCGTTGTTATCCTTACAAAGTCAAGCGACGATATAACAAGCGTAAAGGTTTCAAACGAACATGGCGAGTATTCCGTTAATAAGTCCGAGTCAGGCAAATCCACATGGAGCATACCTGAGCTTGGCACTCTCAATGCCAATACCACCGCAGAAGCTTCCATGATATCGAATCTTGACGGCTTCAAGGCGAAAAAGCTCGTTGAAGAAAACGTTGAGGATATGTCAAAATACGGTCTTGATAAGCCCACAGCAGATCTCACAGTTGAATACAGCGACGGCACTGCCACTACCCTTCATGTAGGCTCTGTTTCACCAAGCAACGAAAGATACAGCTATGTGAGCCTTGACGATGAAAAGACCGTCTATATGGTAATGGGAACAAAGCTTTCATACTATACAGATCCGGTGACCGCATATGCGAACCTCACTTTGCTCACAAAGCCGTCTGACGACGATTGGCCTGACTATGGCAAGGAAACAGTTACAAGAAAAGATCTGGACTATGAAATGGCGTTTGAAAATAACCCGAACGAGATAGAGGGACTTTCAGGTCAGGTAATGACAGAGCCTATCTTCTCATACCTGAACATCACAAATTCTTCAGCAACTACCCATGGTATGTGGGGACTTACAGCACAGAGCTGTGAGGTCATCGCACCTGATGAAACTGCAATGAAGGAGCATGGACTTTCCGACCCGTTCGCAACAGTAAGACTTTCGGGAGACGGCTATGACTATACCCTTAAAATAGGCGACCCTGTCTATGCTACCGCAGGCGACAGCAGTGAAACAACAGATACAGTGTCTGCATATTATTGCTACTTTGAGGGCGTAAAGGGCGTTGACGCTATATACCTCGTTTCAGCCGATAACCTCCCATGGGCAACGATCAAAGCAGAGGACGTTATCACAAGCCTTATGACTTCAAACTACCTTGTTGACCTTAAGAACGTTGAGGTAGTCTATAATGGTAAAAAGACCGTTTATGAGGTAGAAAGCTCAGGCACAAGTGCTGATACTGATTCTGACGGCAAAACTACCGCACAGGTAACAAAGGTCACAACAGACGGCAAGGAGCTTGACGTTGACAACTTTAAGACCTTCTATCAGTATCTTATGGGTTGCCCGACAAATGAGATATACTTCACAGACCCTGAGGGCGAAAGCTATCTGACTATAACATTCGACCGCAAGGACGGCAAAAAGGACGTTATGGAGCTTTATAAGGATTCTTCAAGACGTTCTGTGGTCAAGCTAAACGGTGAAACCTCATTCAGAATACAGTCAACTTGGGTAGATACGTTCGTTGCAAATATGGACAGACTTCTTAAAGGCGAGGCTGTGGACGAAAACTACTAAAACGCATATCCCATGCTAAGCACAAAATCGGACGGGTGAACAGCGTTCGCCCCTACGGTCATGTTTCGACAGCTTTCACAAAGAATATGTGATACAATATGTATCCCACATAAAGCAAGGCTGAAAACCTGCGCAAAAAAGTTGTCAAAAGCTCTTTTAATTATGTGAAAAGTATGGTATAATAAAATAGTAAACAAAAAGAGAAATATATTATGAGAAAGGCGGAGAGATAAATGGCAGAAGAAAAGAAAGCTTTTTTCACCTATAAGGGCGTTCCACTGGTGAGAAAAGGAAATAATATCTATTTTGGAAATATGTATGACGAGTTCGTAGTCATGATAGAAATACTTTCTACAGAAAAGGTCGGCGGTATCGACGTTGCAAATAAGGTAAGAATAAGAAAAGTTGCAACAGACAGCACACTGCCTCCGAATAAGCAGATAGTTAAGGTGGCAGAAAAATCAAGCCTCTATGAAGCTCTTGATTTTGCCTGCGCATGGCTCAAGGTATCATAATACATCAAAAAACAAACGGCGTGTATCGTGGCAGATACACGCCGTTTTTGTATGTGTTGTATGCTATTCAACGTTCGGTCTTGTTATAAGGGGCATTATTTCATCTATCATTTCCTTTGGCAAATTGTAATCCTGAAATTCGCCTGTATCATCTTTTATGCTAAAATTGCATATTTTACTTTCAGAGTGCATACCGCCTGAGGTGTCCCACGAATACTGTGAAACATCGATAACACAAATGCTCTCATACGCATCACTTGATTCATCCTTTTCGAGAGAGATTCCATAAGCGTCTGCGCCACCGTATTCTAAGCCGTCAATGTAAGGATAATCCTTGCATACCGATTTAGCGTTCTCTATCCACGCAGTTATCTTGTCGATAGTGTCCTTGTCTGTTATCTCATATGGTTCTTCTCCATACCAGTGATGAATATAATATGCCGAAATTTCAGTGCTGTCGGATGAGCTGTCAGCATATTCACTGCTGTCTACATACTTGAAGTCGCCCTCCTGACCCCACTTGCCGAGAGTGTTTTCATCGAGCCAGCAAGGACCGCTTGTAAGTCCGGTCAGATTGCTGTTGTCGTCATATTCCCATTCTACCGCCAGTATTACAGTGCCTGTTTCTGTAATAACTATGTTATATTCCTTTTCGCCTGTCCAATAAGCAACGTCCTCTTTGATAATGTCATCCTTGCCGGGATTCCACTTTTCAAAAAGAGCATACATATCATCGCAGTGGAGCTGTATGTGATTGCCTGCGGTGATCTCAAAATAATAGCTGCTCGTGTCACCGTTAAGGTAGTATCGACCTTCTTTGACCTTTATGTCCGAAGCGTCAGGCACGTCATAAGAAACATCGTCATCGGCGTTAGCTTCCTTTTCTTGCTGTTCATCAGACATTTTTTGATAAAAGACAAAACCAGATACTATAGCCAGTATTATAATTGCAACTATTAGCACGATTTTAACAGGTTTGCTGTCAGTTATCCTTGTAATAATACCTACCTCCTGTCTTAATATACTTTCTACCTGACTCTGACGAAACTGTTCCGCTAAAATAAGTTTCTTGGTTTACTTTTTTTACGATCGTTCCATCACTTTTGGTTATTATGTAGTAACCAAAATCAGCGTAGAATCTTTTGTTTGAAATATAGCCTGCTCCTCTGCTCGCAGTAAGGTATTGCTTTTCCAATTCTGAATAAACAACGCTTATGTTACAACCCGACTTTTGTGCACTAATGTAAGAGCGATAATTTGCTGGATTTACATAAGAACCATTATAGTTGTCATTTCGTATGTCAAAACTTGCAAAAGCTGACAATGGTGTGAAGTACCCAATACAAGATGCGAGCAAAATGGCAGTTGCTGATTTCAGCGTTTTTAATCTTCCCATACAAGAAAGCCTCCTATAATTTATTATATACACAATATACCATATTTAAGTATCACTGTCAATATCCAATATATACAAATAAATATCAGTTATTAGTGCGTTTTGAACAACGACAAAAAGCATGACGATTTTCAATCGTTTAAGTTTCAAAAGTCAACAATCCCGAAAAAGTTTTTTGAAAATACGCCCATTTTTTTGGCTTTACCCCCTTGTAAAGCTATCGGAAGTATGCTAAAATAATATAAGCGTTATGAATAATGACGGGATCTATGAGGGAAACGTTTACGCCATTTTGGTGAAACGTTTACAACTTTAAAATATTGAAAAGGAGCGTATAAAAAATATGCAGTATGGTTATTTTGACCTTGAACACAAGGAATACGTCATCACAAGACCTGACACACCTGCACCTTGGGCTAACTATCTCGGCTCACCAGAGTATGGTGCTATCGTATCCAACAACGGCGGCGGATACAGCTTTGTAAAGAGCGGTGCTAACGGAAGAATTATCCGTTACCGTTTCAACTCAAATATCGGTCTTCCTGGCAGATATATCTATATCAGAGATAACGACGCCAAGGATTATTGGTCATGCACATGGCAGCCTGTAGGCAAGCCTCTCGATCAGTATAAGACAGAGTGCCACCACGGTACAGCTTATACAACTATCAAGTCTGACTATGCAGATATCCACTCCGAGCTTACATATTATGTTCCTCTGAACAAAACATATGAGGTATGGAGAACTAAGATCACAAATAACTCTGACAGATACAGAAACCTTTCAACATTCGGCTTTGTAGAGTTCACAAATGAGAACAACTATGAGCAGGATCAGGTAAACCTCCAGTATACACTGTTCATCACAAGAACAAGCTTTGAGGGCAATAAGATCGTTCAGCACATCAATGAGAACAGCGGTAAGGACGAGAACGGCTCTAACTGGAGAGAAAGATTTTTCGGCGTAGTTGGCGCTCCTGTTTCCGCTTATAACGGTAATCTGGACAGCTTTATCGGCTCTTACAGAACATACGGCAACCCTGTTGCAGTTGAAAGAGGTTTCTGCGATAACAAGCTCAACTATAACTCAAACGCTTGCGGCGCTCTCCAGTCTGACATTATCCTTGCTCCTGGCGAAACAAAGGAGATCATCTATGTTGTTGGTCAGAAGAATCCAAAGGTAGCAGACGAGATATTGGCAACATATAACGAGCCTGGTAAGGTAGACGCTGAGGTAAAGGAGCTTATCGCTTACTGGCATGGTCAGCTCAATAACTTCCAGATCGAAACTCCTTCTGACGAGTTCAATAACATGGTAAACGTATGGAACGCTTATCAGTGCTTCATCACATTTATCTGGTCAAGAGCTGCGTCATTCATCTATTGCGGTCTGAGAAACGGCTACGGCTATAGAGATACCGTTCAGGATATTCAGGGTATTATTCATATCAATCCTGAGCTTGCTGCTGAAAAGATCAGATTTATGATCTCTGCACAGGTAGATAACGGCGGCGGACTTCCACTTGTTAAGTTCGACCACAAGGCAGGTCACGAAACTTGCCCGGATGAGAACGATGAGAACTCTATCTACGCTAAGGAAACAGGCCACCCATGCTATAGAGCAGACGACGCTCTCTGGCTCTTCCCAACAGTTAATAAGTATATCGGTGAGAGCGGAAACAAGGCGTTCCTCGATGAGGTTATCGTATACGCAAACGGCGGCGAGGATACAGTTTACGAGCATCTTAAGAGAGCTATCAACTTCTCAATGGAAAGACTTGGCGCTCATACAATGCCAGCAGGTCTTTATGCTGACTGGAACGATTGCCTCAGACTTGGCAAGAAGGGCGAGTCAACATTCGTTGCATTCCAGCTCTACTATGCAATGAGCATCATCAAGGGCTATGCTCTTGACAGAGGCGATAATGAGTACGCTGCATATATCGATAAGGTACAGCCTGAACTCGGCAAGAGCCTTGAAGCTTGCTGGGATGAGGATAGATTTATCAGAGGCTACAGAGAGAACGGCGAGATCGTTGGCGCTAAAAAGGATCCAGAGGCTTCAATGTGGCTCAACCCACAGTCTTGGTCAGTTATCTCAGGCTTCGCATCTGATAAGCAGGCTGAAACTGCTATGGAAAAGGTACACGAGATACTCAATACTCCATTTGGCGTAAAGATCATGGAGCCGCCTTATGTAGATCATTACTTTGACGGTGCTCTCATGCACATCTTTAACCCTGATACAAAGGAGAACGGTGGTATCTTCTCACAGACACAGGGCTGGGCTATCCTTGCAGAGTCACTTCTCGGTCACGGTGACAGAGCATTCGAGTACTTCCTCGAGTCTTCACCTGCTAACATGAACGATAAGGCAGAAGTAAGAATACTTGAGCCATACGTTCACGGTCAGTTTACAGAGTCAACACGTTCACCATATGCAGGACGTTCACACGTTCATTGGTTGACAGGTACAGGCTCAACAGTAATGGTAGGCTGCGTAGAGGGTATCTGCGGTATGAGACCAAACGCAGAAGGACTTGTAATAAGCCCATCTATCCCACACACATGGGACGGCTTCAAGATCGAAAAGAACTTCCGTGGCAAGCACCTTTCAATCGATATCCAGAACCCAGACCACGTTCAGAGCGGCGTAAAGTCTATGACAGTCAACGGCGAAGCAGTTGAAGGCAACTTCGTATGCGAGTGCAAGATGACAGAGCAGACAAACATCGTTGTTGTTCTTGGATAATTGCTTTAATGCTTAAAACAATATAAAACTTTCGGCAGCAGACGCTATCATGTGCCTGCTGCCGATTTTTTTTGCAAAAAAAAATCACCCCAAACAAGAGATTGTTCGGGGTGATTACTTTACTTTTTCTTTTTTGTTTTAAGCATTGTGACAGTAGAAACAACGTTGCCGTATCTGGTCTGACGTGATATCTTTTTCTGGCTTTTTTCTATGCTCTTAAATGCTCTTTCATTTGCTTCTGTTTGACTTCTTATGAGATCATTTTGAGCTCTTTGACTGTTGAGAATATCCTGACTATATCTGATCTGCTCTCTCTGCAACTGAATAGCTTGATTTTGTAGTGCAATGCTCTGACGTCTGTGAATTTCTTCTTCATAAAGATTAAAAAGTTCCTTTTCTGTGTCAGCACGTTTTGTCACAAGCAGATTTACAAAGAAGTTTATTGCGTCAACGCTTTGATACTTGTCAGGAACGACCATTTCCATAAGTTTTATCTCTTCGCTGTCCCAATATGTATCGAGCAATTCCTGACAATCATATAACTCGTCTTGTGCTGGAACAACATTATCCAAATGGTATTGGTCTGCTTGTTGAATCCACGCTTCATTATTGTTGAGGTTATGTATGCCCCATGCTATAACCCATGCAATAGCACCCGCAACGCCACCTATCAATGCTCCTAGTATTCCACCCAATGAAATTCCAACGATTATTGAGATAATAAGCAAGAAGTGGCAAAGGAAACCGCTATCACCTTCTCGTATTTCAACCTCACGTTGTTCAAGTGCTTCATATTTATCTTGAAGTTTCTTTAATTCTGTTTGTTGATCTGCTATTGCACAAACAACCTTTTGAATCTTGGTGTATTCGTCTAACAACTCAGTGCTTTCAAGAGATGATCTTTTAGCTGCCATATCAATGTAATATTGCATTGTAGGGTCTGTGCTTGTTGCGTTAGAAGTACCGCCATTTCTTCGGATATAACGTTTCAGAGTTCTCACAAGCTGATCTATAAGCTTTTTCTTTGCTTCAATGTCCGATTGAGATAGCTCATTAGCTGAAATGTCAGCACTATTTGTTGCTTCTTCTGTATTTTTATTGTTCCCTGTTTGGGCTTCTGATGATTTAACATTAGATTTAGGAAGATTGACTTTTCCGTTGCCCACTACTATGCAGTTTGACTCCTGATCAATATATACATCTTTTAACAGTTTAAGGTCTATCATTTTCTGCATTTCAGGTTTTATCTCGTCAATAGGTCTAGCAATAGAACTTGCAATTTTTTCTATGCTGCCGCTACTGTCAGAAGAAAGCACTTTTGTAAACACATCATAGTCTGAAAGAAGACTCTTCCTCCTAACAGACCATACTATCATGAGTGCACCGCAGATTGCAAAAAATGCAAATACCATTATTGATGAAGCAGCGTCACCCTCGGTAACTGTCATAAGGCAAAATAAGCTGAATATAACCGATAAAATTCCTAATATAAACGTAATCAAACGTTTTCTTTTTTGCTTTTTGTACTTTTTGTCATTTGTGATCATTATTTATCAACTCCTGTTTTAAAAGGTGTAGCCTTTGGTTACTTTATAACAATTATATCACATTGTTTTCATGATTTGTTAAGCTGGCTGCTTAGGATAACGATTACATTTTGTAAATTAAGGGTGAATTTTAAGTTAAATTATTATTACAGGACATTTTGCGCAATAAATCATAGAAAAAAACTCCCGACAGTCGGAAAACCTGTCGGGAGAAGTCTTATTAAGGGGATCAATAAGTTATCGCTGTGTTTGTTTCTTTCAGCATATTTATTATATCATATCTATTTTCGTTTTTGTTAAGCTGGCTGCTTAGTTTTCGCTAAATATTTTGTGTCCTATTTAATTCATATAACATAAATGAAAACAAAATTTTGGCGGATACGAACCCTCGTATCCGCCAAAATATTATTATAGATCCTTATGAAATAAGCCAGTTAAGTATCTGGAAGTTAGGCTTTGTGTCATCAACGACAGTTACCTCAACAGTGTGGGTAGCCACCTCGTCAGATGAGTATATCTGCTGTGCCTTAGCATAGTTGCCCCAGCCGCTTGTGAAGTCAGCGTTTATCGTCGCAACGTCCTCGCCATCGACCTTTACAGCAGCCACGCCGGACTTGCCGTCAACTGTCATGTAGTATATCATACCAATGTTCTTTGCAGTTATCTCAAATTTGATAGTGCCGCCTGTTGTTGTTCCCCAACCGTCTGTGAACTTCTGGAATGTTGTAACATCTGTGAATGTTCCCTCGTCAGTTGTCTTTACAATGTCCTCTGTCTGACGGCTTCCGATAGTAGCGTCAGCGAATACATCGCCCGTCGGTGCAACAGTGCTTGTGTCAAATGCCTTCGCTTCCTTGTCAACGCTGTCAATATTGTCCTTTATGTTGCCAACGAATTTTGTGAGCAGCGAAGCCATTATAACGTGACCGTCATCATTAGGGTGAACGTTGTCAGGTGAAATGTCAGCCCATGTGAAGTTGCCAGCCTCTATCTCAGGCATAACAGCGTCATGATAAGAAATCATAGGAATGTTGTAAGCCTGTGCTACCTTGAGATGTGCAGCCTGTGGAGATGTACCCCCCTCAGTTGAAGGTTCAAGTATCATAACTGCAGGATTGTTGTCCTGCTCAAGACACATTCTTACAAGGCTGTCCATGCAGGACTCATAAAATTCATCATCAGCGTCATTGATAAACTCGATAACGATAATGTCAGGCTTAGCCTCCAAAGCGTCACGCTGTGCCCTGTGAACACCTATGTATGAGTCAGTTGCACCGATACCGGCATTAGTAACATCAACATAGAAGCTTATGTTTTCCTCCCACCAGCTCTTGAACTGGTTTACATACTGATTAGTTGAGGAGTTAGCACCCGAACCTGCCGTGATAGAGTCGCCGATGAAACAGATCTTTGTTGTCTCCTTAGGATTTTGCAGAGCGTAGTCGAGCTTAGCCGCAAGACGGGAAGTGTCGCCCTCGTTGATAACGCTTCTGGCGATCATGTTCTCAGTAGCACCATTTTTAACATCTATCTTTTCTGTAGATGCAGGGTATTCAGCAAGAAGCTTGTCTGAAACACTTTCGGTATCAGCCGCACTTGAATCGGAAGCCTGAGAGTTTGCCGCAGCGGAGTTTGAGTCAGCAGCAGAAGAGCTGTTTGAATCACCGCAGCTTGTGAGAGCAGCGCTTGTCATGCAAAGAGCAAGAGCCGCCGCAAGGAATTTCTTCATAGTAATAAGGTCCTTTCATATCTTGATTTTGCCAAATGGCTGTATATATTAACAAATATATTATACAACAAAAAGCAAATTAATGCAATAGGCATAAAACGATTACATTTGAATAAATCAGGGGCGAGGCTAAATGAGGAGCGGAGTTAAGTGAGGAGTGAGGAGTGAGGAATGACAGTGCCGCACAAAGTAGAGTACCCAACACCGAGCGGAGCGATTTTGCGGCGGCAGGAACTTGCCCGAATGAGATGTAGGGGCGAACATTGTTCGCCTGTGCTTGGCGTTTGCTGTAAATTCAGGATTGTAGGTGACGACGCCCTCGGCGTCCCACTCGGAGGAATACTGCTGTATTTTTTTGTATCTTTGATGTTGAATTATTCGGGGGGTGACATTATTGTGAAATTCTCCAATAATTTAACGGGCAAGAAATATCGGGACGTCGTATTTCTGCAAAGCAGAAATTGCGCCGCTCCCCTACATTGTTTGTGCTAATACCTCCAGAAACCATTTGACAATCCCCTCCCCCAATGCTATAATAAATTCAGGAGGTGACATAACATGGAAATGTTTGATCTGAGAGCCGACTATAAAACACTGCCTGACGAAACTCTTCGCAGGCATTTCCGCAGGCTTATAAAAAGGCAGCGGCGATTTGCAGCTTTTACCTTTGCGTTGATTATTCCTGCGGCTATATTATACGGAATGATAGGATGGGCGAATTATTTTGCGGCGGAAAGTGCGATGTTCGCATTTTTTGATGCAAGCTCAAATGCCTTTTTTAACTATGTGGCGTTTGCCGCCTGCGGTTCTTTGCTCATGGCGGATACAACTAAATTGATAGCCGCCTCCCCTGCCGTGATGATATTATATATGGGTCTGAAATTCGCCCTTTTTGACAGCGTGTCAGGCGATACTTTCGTTATGCTCGTCTACCTTATAACAGCCGCTGTCATCACCGCAAAAACTGTGTCTGACCTTAATTTCATGCGTAAACTTCCCAACTTTCCCTTCGACGGCAGAAAAGAGCGTATAGACTTCGAGGGGCTTACCCGTGATAAAATGACCGAAAACCTGCAAAAATTGCTGGATAACCAAAAGGGCGATAAGGTCATAACTAACGATTATGAGGATATCTTTACAAGCGATAAACCACAGGATATCGCCAGCCCTCCCGAAAATACCGACGAGTATCTCCAACAGCATAAAATGTCTTATCAGCGTGTAAGGTCATGGAACGATGTGAGCAGACTGGATTAACAGCCTGCTCCTTTTCTTTAATTATTTAATCAAGTGTACGAAACTATGTCTTAATTTCTTAAAAATCGTCCGATTTTCTCTTGATTTATTCATTAAATCATGTTATAATAACACTGTATTTGAATTTATAGGAAAGGAGCTGTGCTGTATGATCGGTAACATCAAAATAATCGCCGTCTGTATGTGTAAAGTCTATGATGAGCGTAATTATAGAATCATACGGGCTCTTAATAATTTTGCTGTTGAAAACGATTACAGGCTCTTTGTATATCACACCTGCTCAGATCTTTATTGGAAGACTCTGTCTGAAAAAGGCGAGCAGTCTGTGTTTGACCTTATTGATTATAATATAACAGATGCCGTCGTGACCTTTGAAGAGGGCGTGTATGCTGAAGATGTAATGACAAAAATCAGAATGGACGCCGCCGAATATGGTAAGCCTGTCATATCAGTCGGCGTAGAGCATGACGATTGCATAAGCATCAAATTCGACTATGCAAAAGGCTTTGAGCAAGTGGTTCGCCATGTGATAGAACAGCATGGTGTAAGAGATATAGGCTTTATCGCAGGCAGAAAAGACGAAGAAAATTCAGAAGAGCGTATAGCAGTTTTCAGAAAGATACTCGAGGAGTATGATATCCCATTCAGAAACGATGTCTTTTATTACGGTGACTATTGGTCAGCACCTACTTTGAAAGCAGTGGACGATATGATAGAGGGAAATAAAGTCCCAAGAGCGATCGTCTGTGCAAACGATATGATGGCTATAGCCGCAGGGGCTGAGTTTCAAAGAAGGGGCTATAAAATACCTGAAGATATTATCATAACAGGCTTTGACGGACTTGAAGAGGCTAGGTACTGTACACCTATGCTTACAACAAGCGGCTGTAGCTATGATGATACCGCTAAAACCATCATCAATACTATAAGTAAAGCTCTGGCTGGTGAAAAGCCCGAAAAGGTATATACAGTTGACTATGATCTTTCCGTTGAAAATTCCTGCGGCTGTAAACCCTCAGTGGAGCAGATAAATACGGGGGAGCATATCAGAATACTCCGAGACAGAATGAACCGCTATCAGGACGAGGAGCGTGTCCTCTATGAGCTTGCAGTGAATATCATGAATTGCGAAACTCCTAAGACTCTTGCCGCCCTGCTGAAAGAGTATGCTTTTGGCGATATGGCTGTTGTGGTGAATGGTGATTTCTTTGACGAACGTAAAGACCCTCGTGTAAGCAATAGAGAACCGCTTTTTAGCGATAAAATGATACTTTTGCGGAGCCGTGCCGTGGAAGACAGAGATGTCCCACAGCCTTTTGACCGCACCAACATCATTCCCGATATAGAGAATATAATGGACTATAAAGTTCCCCTCATATTCTCCGCACTTGCCTATATCGGCATACCACTTGGCTATGCCTGCTTCTATTTTCCTGTCAGGCTCAACGAGTATTTTAAAATACCACTCTATGTAAATTCCCTGAATACCGCCTTGGGCAGCTTCCGAAGCGTCACCTATCAGAAGTATATGACAAAGCATATCGAAGAAATGTACCGTCACGATATGCTAACAGGGCTTTATAACCGTACAGGCTTTTATAATGCCCTTGAAACTCTCCCACGAAGAAACGACCAGCTTGCACTTGTAGTTTCCGTTGACGTTGACGGACTTAAATACATAAACGATAATTTCGGACACGAAGCAGGCGACTATGCAATAAGAGCCGCCGCAAACGCTATCGACAGCGTGAGCATAGAAAATAAAGTCTGCGGAAGATTTGGCGGAGATGAGCTTGCCCTTTTTGCTATCGTTGATACAGACCTTTCCGAGCAGGTCAAGGAGGAGATAAAGGATAAAATGGCAGAGCTGAACAGGCGAAGCGGTAGATCCTATGTCCTCTCAGTAAGCGTCGGTGCAGCAGTAGCCCCGGTGGAAAACTTCTGGTTCGACGATGTTATGCACATCGCAGATAAATATATGTATGAGGATAAAAGACTTAAACCTCATAACAGAATATGATCTGTAATGGTTCTGAAAAAACTTAGAGGACGGATAAAACCGTCCTTTTAGCTTGTTGAAAAAGTCTGAAACAAGTGGGACGTCGAAGGCGCCGTCCCCTACAAATGGCGAAAATACGCTGTTTGTATGTAGGGGCGAACAGCGTTCGCCCGTTATTTGAGTGTTTTTCGACAGGCTTAGAGGACGGATAAAACCGTCCGTTTTTTATTTTTTGCATAATTTTGCTTGACGAAACGACATAAAAGTTGTATAATATTAATTAATGCTTGGTGAACTATGTGTTTCTAACAATGTGTACAAAAAGCAGAACGTATATTTGTGCGAAAGGGAGAAGTTGAGCCGCAGTAACCACCTGTGTGCAACTTTTTGCCCCTGTGAACGCATTTATATGTGTCAGCATATTAGGAACGGAACGTGAAAATGAAGATAAAACAGCTTTTTTCGGGTGATACCGATAATACATTCATACAGTTTTTCAGATACGTCTTTGTGGGTGGCTTTGCCTTTGTGGTGGATTACGGCATTATGACAGCACTTGTGGAGCTTTGCCGCTTCGACCCCGTCATTGCCGCGACTATCTCTTTCGTGGCAGGACTTTTGGTGAATTATTCCCTGAGTACGTTTTGGATATTCAAAAATTCAAAAATAAAAAACCGCCTTGCAGAGTTTGCGGCATTTGCCGCCGTAGGCGTTGTGGGACTTGGCATAAACGCCGCAATAATATGGTTCTTCAAGGATATCCTTGCTTCAAAGCTCGTATTCGGCACGCTTCTCCCGCAGGATAAATATTATCTTGTGGGCAAACTCGTTTCCACAGTGATAGTTTTCATATGGAACTTTGCAGGCAGAAAATTTATTATATTTGATAAAAATAAAGACTGAACAGGAGAGGATAACACATGGAAAATGTAATTATTATAGGCGCAGGCCCAGCGGGTCTGACTGCGGCAATGGAGCTTCTTAAAAACGGCGGTGACTATGACGTGACCATACTTGAAGGCTCGCAGGCAATGGGCGGAATATCACAGACAGTGAGATATAACGGCAACCGCATGGATATAGGCGGACACAGATTTTTCTCCAAAAATCAGCAGGTCATGGATTGGTGGGCAGACCTTATGCCTTTGCAGGGCAAGCCTGCCTATGACGATAAAAAGCTAGGCCACGAAAAGCCGCTTGCCGAAAACGGCCCCGACCCTGAAACCGAGGATAATGTAATGCTCGTCCGTGACAGAGTGTCGAGAATTTATTACAATAAGCACTTCTTCGACTACCCTATCTCAATGAAGCCCGAAACCATAAAGAACATGGGCTTTGTCACCACCATGAAAGCAGGTTTTAGCTACCTGTGGGCGTGCGTGTTCAAAAAGCCTGAAACAAACCTTGAGAATTTCTACATAAACCGCTTCGGAAAGGTCCTCTATTCCATGTTCTTCGAGGGCTATACCGAAAAGCTTTGGGGCAGACACCCTAGCGAGATATCCGCAGATTGGGGCTCACAGCGTGTAAAAGGCCTCTCTATCACAGCCCTTTTGAAAGATATGTTCAAAAAGGTGTTCGGCACAAAGAATAAGGGCGAGGTGGAAACCTCCCTTATCGAACAGTTCTGGTATCCAAAATACGGCCCAGGTCAGCTTTGGGAAACTGCCGCTGAGAAAGTGAAAGAGCTTGGGGGAAAAATACTCACAGGCTGTCAGGTAAAGAAAATAATGTGCGAGGGCAGAAAAGTCACCTCCGTTGTCTGCGATACCGCTGAGGGCGAAAAGACCTTCACAGGTGATATCTTTATCTCCTCAATGCCTGTCAAAGACCTTATCCTCGGCATGGACGGCACAAAGCCGTGCGATACTGTCATAAAGATAGCCAAGGGTCTGCCGTATCGTGATTTCGTCACAGTTGGACTTCTTGTCAATAAGCTCAACCTTAAAAATGAAACAAATAAAACAACTCTCGGCAATATCGTCCCTGACTGCTGGATATATGTTCAGGATAAGGGCGTGAAACTGGGCAGAATACAGATATTCAACAACTGGTCGCCTTATATGGTGGAAAAGCCTGAGGATACAGTTTGGATAGGCCTTGAGTATTTCTGCGCCGAGGGAGACGATTTCTGGAATATGTCCGAGGAGGATTGCGTGAAATTCGCCACCGCCGAGCTTGTTAAAATGGGAGTTATCTCCGAAAATGAAGTCCTCGATTCCCATAGAGAAAAGGTCAAGAAAGCCTATCCTGCTTATTTTGATACATATAAGCATTTCGATACCATGATAAAGTTCCTCGATACTTTCCCGAACCTCTATTGCGTGGGCAGAAACGGTCAGCATAGATATAATAATATGGACCATTCAATGCTCACCGCCATGGAAACAGCCGAAGCCATAAAAACAGGCAAAAAGAGCAGAAAAGATATCTGGAACGTGAACACAGAAAAAGAATATCACGAAGAAAAATCTGGAAACTAATATGAACAAAAAGAAAGGTGGACTTCTTCTGTCCCTGCGGAAAGACATGAACAGAAGAGCCATAAGCGACAGACGGCTTGAGGCGATCTTCCGCACCTTCAGCCGTCACCCTTATATAGTTGCAGCGTTCATATGCCTTGCACTCACAGGCTTTGGAAGCTATAGCTATAAGTTTTTAAACGGCGTCACAGTGTGTGGCGTTTTCATGATAATAGAGCTTTTCTACCTCAGACGGTTTTTGAAACAGCTCGATGACAGCGGAAAGCATACCGCAGGCGCAGTTTTGACCTTTGCAGGCAAGACCCTTTTGACCCTTGCGGCAGTGAATTATTTCGTACATACCCAATATAAAGCGACTTTTATCTGCTTTGCAGGACTTTGCGCCGTGCTTGTTATGTATGTCGCGTTGCTCAATAACGATAAAAAGTTCCACGACCGTGTCACCTGCCTTGCCTTGGCAGGTGCAGGCTTTGTCCTGCGCTATTCTTATGTCTTTATGTCCGATATCTATACAAGACAGAATGACGTGTGGTATTTCGGCGGCGAGGGCGGTCACGCAGGCTATATAGAGTATATCTATAATAACCACGCCCTGCCGAATTTTGACCCTACCACCCTTTGGCAGTATTATCACCCGCCTCTCCACCATATCATCTGTGCAGTATGGCTGAAATTCTGTACCTCCATAGGCATAGAGTATTATATGGCGTGCGAGGCTATACAAGCCTTGACCCTCTTCTATGTCTGTGCCGTAACGATAACAGTCTATAAGATATTAAGGCTCTTTGACCTTAAAGGCAAAGCCCTGACTATCCCGTTCGGTATGTGCTGTATGTATCCATACCTTGTCCTAATGTCAGGGGGAATAAATAACGACCCTCTCATGCTGTGCTTTACAGTGGGCGCAATATATTGCGTGCTGAAATGGTATAGAGAACAGACCGCAAAGAATATCGTCAAAGCAGCCCTCTGTATCGGACTTGGCATGATGACAAAAATATCCGTAGGGCTTATCGCCCCTGCCACAGCCATACTTTTCCTTATAGCGCTTGTGCAAAACCGCAAGCATATCGCAAACCGCCTAGGCCAAATGTGCCTTTTCGGTGTAATATGCTGTCCTCTTGGACTTTGGTGGAGCGTGAGAAATTACCTGCGCTTTGGCGTAAAACCAAACTATGTCCCAAGCCTTTCAACTGCCGACAGCCAGTATATAGGCGACCTTACAGCCAAACACCGCCTTACAGACTTCAGCTTCTCACAGATCAAAATAGTCTTTGAGCAGTGGGGCGGTGAAAGCTATAAAGAGTATAACCCTACCATAGCAATGCTTAAAAACTCGCTTTTCGGCGAGGGCATAAACGAAACTTTCTTCCCCGAAAACGCAATGCTCGTGCCATATGCACTTTTCTGGATAGCCTTGGTTCTTGCGGTCATAGCGTTCATCGCAATGCTCATAGTGCTTTTTGTAAAGACCGATAACGCAAGATTTACCGAAAAACTCATGCTCACAGTGGTCTATGCCACTGTCTTAGGCAACTATTATAACTTCTGCATCAAATATCCTTTTATCTGCACAATGAATTTCAGATACATAATCCCTTGTATGCTCATAGGACTTATAAATATCGGACTTTTCACAGACCTTTGCAACCGCTCTGAAAAAGCCCCATGCAAAGCCATAGTCAGCACCCTGAGCTATCTTTCTTCTGCATTTATCGTCCTGTCCTACATAACATACTTCTTTGTGGCAAGCACCAACGGATAAAACCCGACCCCATGCAGAGGCGAACAGCGTTTGCCCGCCTAGCTTCCACACAAACTGAAAAATATCGAAAAAAAATACCGACCGCTCAATCCGAGCCGTCGGTATTTTCATTATGCCAATATAGCCTTATTTCTTTGTAGTGACAGTTTTTGTTGCCGACCAAGCGCCGTAATACTTAGTACCCTTTACAGTTGTGTAAGAACGAACACGAACATAGTATTTCTTTTTGCCTGAAAGCTTTGAAACAGTGGCCTTGTCAGTCTTGTTGTTTGTTATGGTAACTTTCTTTGCACTTGTGAACTTTGAGTTGGTTGCATACTGAATTTCATATCCGGTAGCAGAGCCTTTCTGCGCCCAATCGATAAAGAATGCCTTTGACTTAGCCGTAAGCTTCTGTATCTGCTGTTTTGCAGGATTTATCTTGAACGTCTTTGTGATAACTCCGCCATACTTGCCTTTGCCTGTTATCTTTACAGTAGCCTTGCCAACTTTTTTGTTGTTGGAGTATGAAACTGTGTAGTCAGTGCCGTTTTTAAGAACAGTGTTTCCGACCTTTACAGTTACGTTCTGCGTGATAGCCTTTCCTGTGAACGCCTTTGTGGAAATGCCCGAAACAGAAGCCTTTGTGATGTCGTTGTTAGCTGTCTTTATGCTCTTTACATCAGACCATGCGCCGTAGTATACCTTGCCGTTTCTGTTTGTGTAGGAACGAACACGAACATAATATGTCTTGTCCCCTGACAGACCGCTTACTGTCAGCGTGTCAGGCTTGTTTGCTGTCAAATGCCTTGAAGCCGCACCATTCATGTTTGCGTTTACAGAATACTCAACGTCATATCCCGTTGCAGAGCCTTTCTGCGCCCAATCAATATAGAATCCCTTGTATCTTGTTTCAAGCTTCTGTATCTGCTGTTTTGCAGGAAGAATGTCAAATTTAGCGCTCAGTGTGCCTGAATAGTTGCCCTTGCCGTATACATAAACGCTAGCCGTGCCGACGTTTTTGTTGTTTGAGTATGAAACTGTGTAGTCAGTGCCTCTTGTGAGCGTCCTGCCTGCTACCTTTACTGTAACTGACGGAGTAATATTGCTTCCTGTGAATGAAACGCTTGAAGTCACTGAAACAGTTCCGCCTGCCATTGCACGCTTTGTGATAGTGAAGTTCTTTGATGTGTAACCTGTGTAGTCGCCCATGCCTGTCGCAATAACAGTTGCAACGCCAACGTTTAGATTGTTTCTATATGAGATAGTGTAATCCTTGCCTGCCTGAAGCACCTTGCCGTCAAGCGTAACTGTAGCCGCAGGCTTTTTGTATGTGCCGTCATAAACATAGCTTGTTTCTGAAAGCGTAAGAAGTCCGTTGTTAAGGCTCTTCTTTGAAACAACTATCTTAACGTCCTTTGAAACGCTGTTATAACCATTTGCAGAAGCCGTAACAGTAACATATCCTGTGCCTATCTTGAGAGCGGTCACGTTTCCGTTCTTGTCAACAGTGCATATTGACGGAGTCGTGCTTTTGTATGTGAGAACAGCCCCGCTTGTTGATGAGCTTGCTCCAATGTTCTTGCTCTGTCCCGCAATTATCGTAACGCTTGAAGAACAGTTAAGATCTACTCTGTTGCCGTAAGGCTTCATAAGAGCCTCGATAACGTCCTTTGCAGGACTTGTAACAGTATTGTTTTTTCTGTTTATGTAGCCGTGATATTCACCGTTGAGAATAATGCTGCTTCCGTTGTATCTTGCAAAAGCATTGTTGTCCCACAGTACGCATGGAATGTTATTCTTCTTTGCAAGCGCAGTGTAGTCTGTCGCCCACTTTACACGCTCTGCAGTGTTGTTCTTGTCCGTTGAGCCGAACTCACCTATAACGACAGGTATACCTTTGTCACGGAAATTGCTTTTCAGCGTGCTGAAAAGGTCCCGAAGCTCACTCTTTATTGAAGATGTATATGCAGAGGTCGAGCCTGGACCAACATTCATTGCAAAGTTGTAAGGGCTGTATGCGTGAACTGATACAGCGATGCGGTTTTTGTTGCCTGAGATATCTGTAGGAAGCTTGAAACCTGAAACTGTTGCACCGTCTATGGAAGCGTCGTAACCGGGACACATGATAAGTCTGCTCCTGTTGTTTGAGCCTGTGGCTCTTATGGTGTCAACAGCCTTCTGATTGAGCTTGTTAATGCAGTCTATAGCGTCCTTTACCTCTGACGGAATGCTCCACTTGTTGAACCACCATTCATAGCCTGTGCCAATAAGACGAGGCTCATTCAATGTTTCAAATATAAGATGATAGTCATAATCTTTGAAATATTCTGCCGCCTGTGACCATACGCTGGTAACAAATTTCTCAGAGCTTGAATATGCAGAAGACCTTGGGTAATATCCTGCTCCCGAAGCGCTTGCAGATGACTTTGTGTCATGATGAATGTTCAAAATAACATACATATCGTTTTTGTAGCAGTAGTCAACTACTTCCTTTACTCTTGCAAGCCATGCTGAGTCTATGGTGTAGTTGCTTCCTGAAACGTGCTTGCCCCATGAAACAGGCACTCTCACTGTGTTGAAGCCTAAAGACTTTACCTTGTCTATAAGAGCCTGAGTTGTTTTAGGATTGCTCCACGATGTTTCCGTGTCAAGACCCGAGCCGCCTGTTGCGTCAAGAGAGTTGCCCAAATTCCAACCCAGACCCATATCTTCAAGTATGGCTTCCGTGTCAGCGTTTTTGAGAGTATCTCCCGACAATGCCTGCGCATTTATATCCCCAAGGTCAAGACCAATAAATATAGTCATTGCCATTAAAAGAGATAAAATAAAGCTCAGGTATCTTTTTGATACTGATTTCATTCTTTCCCGTCCTTTCATATATAAAATATTAACCTCATCAGTATCTTTTATTATACCACATCTCTGTTCAAATTAGAATACGCTTATTAAACAAATAACATACATTCTTTTTGTGTATAAATCTCAAATGTTCATATTTTTAATTACCATATGAAAAAAGTGCTGATTTATTAACGCTGATATAATTATACGATGTTAAAAATTCAGAGGATATTATCTGCCAAAAATCAGATTTTGCTATTGAAAATGAAGCGGTATTGTGCTATAATCAAATGTGTTCATAGCTTTATCTCAAAGAAAGGAAAGGTGTATTTTATGAAAGTTAAACAGTGGCTTGCATCATCACTTGCAGTGCTGATGCTTGTTTCGACCGTGGGCTGCGGAGATAATTCCTCAAGCTCAAAGGCTGAAAGCAAAGCAACCAACAGCTCTGCCGTTGTTTCGGAAACTGCAATGCCTGAAAAGGATTATGCAACAACGACCGACGGCTCAGCGAAAGTCAAGATCGACGGAACAAAATTCATGGTGGGCGACAAGGAGCTTTGGTTCAATGGAGTGAACGCTCCATGGGATAAGTGGAACGACTTTGGCGGAGGCTTTAATTTTGAGTTCTGGCAGGATCATTTCCAGAAGCTTCACAATTCAGGCGTAAATGCCGCAAGAATATGGATAATCTGCAACGGCGACGTTGGTATGGCTATCTCAGCAGACGGTACATTTGACGGTGCAACAACAGCTCATTGGGAGGATCTTGACAATCTGTTCTATCTTGCAGAGCAGTATCAGATCTATATAATGGCAACAGTTCAGTCCTTTGATAACTTCAAGGATCAGAACCAGAATTATCAGGCTTGGAGAACGCTCATTCAGGACAGCGACAAGACAGATATGTTTGTAGATAACTACATAGTTCCTCTCGTCCAGAGATATGGCAAGAGCGACTATTTCTGGTCTGTGGACCTTTGTAACGAGCCTGACTGGATAGTTGAAAATGAAGAGTGCGGCAAGCTTGATTGGTCCTATCTGGAGCAGTATTATGCAAAGGCAGCTGCAGCTATCCATGCAAATTCAGACGTTCTTGTAACCGTGGGTCTGGGTATGATAAAGTATAACTCCGACAGCCAGCAGGGCAACAAAATATCCGACAGCGAGCTTCAGAGCGTTTTGAACGGTGATAAGTATGACAAGAGCCTTGCCTATGTTGACTTCTATTCAACTCATTGGTACACTTGGATGCAGGGAATGTGGGGATATCCTTTCAGCGAATCTCCAACAGACTTTGGCCTTGACGGTACAAAGCCTTGCGTTATAGGCGAATGCCCGGCCGTTGCAAGCGACAGCGATTTCGACATCACCTCAGCTTATGAGGACGCTTACAACAATGGCTGGAACGGTGTGTTTGCATGGAAAACAAGCGGTCAGGACGATGGCTGTGGTCTGTGGCAGGATATCCAGCCTGCTATAGAGAAAATGGCAGGTATCTGCGAGGATAAGATATTCCCTAACGGCAAAAAAGCTGTATAAACAAACTTTGATAAAATAATCACAAAAAGAGCCGACTTTTGCGGCTCTTTTTTGTTGCTCTTTTTTGTGAACAAATTGTGCTGTCTGTTGACTATAGTGCGGCATAATGCTATAATAAGATACGGAAAATCAATGACGATTTGCAGAAAGTAAAATGCTGTGAATCGTTATTTTTACGCATTAACGTCATACAATGGCGGTGTGGAAAGGAAGTAAAATCATGGAAGAGTATAGCTACATATTGTTTATTGCACTTATACTGCTTTCGACCAAGATTCTCGGTCTTGTAACAAAGAAAATGAAACTGCCGCAGGTAGTCGGTGCGTTGTTGGCGGGTGTAATACTCGGACCTGCTGTTCTTAATGTTGTAAAAGAAACTGAGTTCATCTCAGAACTGTCAGAAATCGGCGTTATCGTGCTGATGTTCACCGCAGGACTTACAACAGACGTTAAGGAGCTTAAAAAGACCGGTAAAGCGTCATTCATAATCGCTCTTCTTGGCGTTATCGTACCACTGTTCGGCGGCCTTGGACTTGCCGCTGCAATGGGCGTAGGCAAGGGCGATAAGCTCGCCTGCTCACCATTCCTGCAGCACCTCTTCATAGGCGTTGTGCTTACTGCAACATCAGTTTCTATCACAGTAGAAACTCTGAAAGAGCTTGGCAAGCTCTCTACAAGAGCAGGTAATGCCATTCTCGGTGCGGCTATCATAGACGATATCCTTGGTATCATCGCATTGACCCTTATCACAAGCCTTGCAGATACAAGCGTTCACGTTGCAACAGTTCTTATTAAGATAGTAGCGTTCTTTGCAGTGGCTATCGGCTGTACAGTCGTTTACCATGTTGTGTTCACAAAGTGGAGAAAAAGAGATAAAAAAGACCTTAGACGTCACGTTATCATTTCCTTCGTTTTCTGCTTGCTCATGGCGTATGTAGCAGAGCTTTTCGGCGTAGCAGATATCACAGGCGCATTTGTTGCAGGTCTTGCAATTTCAAGCGAAAAGGACGTAAAGTATATCTCAAACAGATTTGAAACACTTTCGTATATGTTCCTTTCACCGGTGTTCTTTGCAAGCATCGGTCTTACAATGAACGGCATAAATATGAGCGGCAAAATGGTGCTGTTCACAGTTTTGCTCCTTGTTGTGGCAATAGTCACAAAGATAATAGGCTGCGGACTAGGTGCAAAGGTTTGTAAGTATACAAATCAGGAAAGCTTGCAGATAGCAATGGGAATGATATCCAGAGGCGAGGTCGCACTTATAGTAGCGGCTAAAGGACAAAAGCTTGGACTTATGGGCGACGAGGTTTTCGCACCTATCATCATCATGGTGGTTGCAACAACGATAATCACACCGGTATTCCTGAAGTTTGTGTTTAAGGATAATCATGAAGAACACGTTGAGGACGAGCTTATGAAGTCTGTTGAGGGCTTCTCACAGTATGAACAAGAGCTGCAGGAACTCTCAAGAAAAGAAAAGTAATGAAAAAAGCAAAGAGCGGAGCAAAAAAACTCCGCTCTTTTTTTGTACAAAAAATCCGCTACCACGAATGATAGCAGATATGGGTGCAGGGGCACGCTTTCATATTTTATCACAGCGTAAAAATGATATGGGCGGCGATAAAAAAAATCCGCTACCACGAATGATAGCGGATATGGGTGCAGGGGCACGCCCCTGCTTAAAGATTGAACATAATCTGATTGAGTACGCTCTCCAGATATTCCTGTCTGCCGCTTGAAAGTGAGTCAGTAACTTCGCCCTTCTCAACTGCATACTTCTCAAGGCTCTCCATGTCAGCCTTACCTGCAATGATGTCTGCACCAATGCCTGTTGTCCAGCTTGCATATCTGTCATCAACGAACTTGTCAAGTCTGCCGTCCTCAATGATCTTTGCAGCAGCCTTAAGACCAAGAGCAAATGTGTCCATACCTGCAATGTAGCTCAGGAAAATGTCTTCCATTGTGTATGAGCCTCTTCTTGCCTTAGCGTCAAAGTTCAGACCGCCGTTTGTGAAGCCGCCTGCCTTGAGAACTTCGTACATACAAAGTGTAGCGTCATAAGCGTTTGTAGGGAACTGGTCTGTATCCCAACCGAGCAGTGGGTCGCCCTGGTTAGCGTCGATAGAACCGAATACACCGTTATCTCTTGCAACTCTCAACTCATGCTGGAAAGTGTGCTGGGCAAGTGTAGCGTGGTTAGCCTCGATGTTCATTTTGAAGTCCTTGTCAAGACCATATTTTCTCAGGAAACCGAGAACTGTAGCTGTATCGAAATCATACTGATGCTTTGTAGGCTCCTTTGGCTTTGGTTCGATGTAGAAATCACCAGTGTAGCCCTTTGAACGAGCATAATCAACAGTCAGCTTCATAAGTCTTGCCATGTTGTCAAGCTCCAGACCCATGTTTGTGTTCAGAAGAGTTTCATAGCCTTCTCTTCCGCCCCAGAAAACGTAGCCCTTACCGCCAAGCTTGATAGTAGCGTCAACAGCGTTCTTGATCTGAGCAGCCGCATAAGCGAAAACATCAGCAGAAGGTGACGTACCTGCGCCATGCATATATCTTGGGTGATCGAAGCACTTAGCAGTACCCCAAAGAAGCTTCTTAGTAGGGTCAGCAGCCATTTTTTCAGCTATGTAGTCAACTACCTCAGCAAGCTTTGCGTTAGTGGTGCCGAGATCGCCGTACTCAGGAGAAAGGTCACGGTCATGGAAGCAGAAATAGTCGATAGAAAGCTTGTCCATTATCTCGAAAGCAACGTCTACCTTCTTCTTAGCTCTTGCCTCAGGAGCAGCCTCGCCCCAAGTCTTGTCAGTAGTGCCGCAGCCGAACATATCAGTGCCGTCGCCGCCCATTGTGTGCCACCATGAAAGAGCGAACTTGAGCTGTTCTCTCATAGTCTTGCCCATTACAACCTCATCTGGGTTATAATACTTAAAAGAGAGGGGATTAGTTGAGTTTACGCCCTCATACTTGATCTTTGGAATATCCTTAAAATACTCTGCCATAATTTTGACCTCCGAATATATTATTGTTTGATCTTAACGATTAAACGATTACAATATAATAATACACCAAACCGCACCCATTTGTCAACTGTTTTTTATTAAAATCGCATATATTGATATAAATTAAAATTGTGGGATAACTGCATAGACACACTATTTTTTTCTCGTACTTTCATCAATATTTCTGTAATAATTTTGTGTAATAACTGCACAAATTCTGACAGCTAAACTTGTGCAAACAAATGATTTTATATTTAATTTGGCAACATTTCTGCAATTGTTGCATTTTTTATGCAACAAAAGAGGTGTTTTTCGTGTATAAGTAGAAAGCGTCTTAGATACTTGCGGGCACGTACAAGCCCTGCGACTTAGTGAATACGATGAGAGATTCTGGAACAGGCTGTAGAGTACTTGTATCAGGACGTGGGCATGCATTGTGATATTTTGTGTATGCAACACCTAGGGCATAATACCAAATGTCATACCCCGAACGTAACTTGAAAATCGAATATAAACGGCTGAAACACGAACCCAACGGCAACAAATCTGTAGGGGAGCGACGCAATTTCTGTTTCACAGAAATGGGCGTCCCGATATTCCTCGCCCATTGAATTAACAGAGATTATCACAACAATGTCACCCCGAAAATAATTTGGCATCAATGATACAACAATTATGCGTTATTCCTCCGAACGGGACGCCGAGGGCGTCGTCCCCTACAATTATGGATACTGTTGATACGCATACCTCCATTGAATACATTTATCCCCACCCGAAAATCTGATTTCAGACCTGCAATACCCCACAATAAATTGTACAATATGCTTCCAAAACCAATTTTTAGCCTGATAGATATTGTGCAACCCTACAAAAATCACATAAATGACCTTAAATGACTTGAATTTTGCGAAAAAGGTGCTAAAATATAATTAGCACTCAGAAAGACTGAGTGCTAACAATCCGATCGTGAGAGTGCTGAAAACATAGGTGCGACCACGAAGGATCCTAATTTAGCATATTAAAAGGTATTATAAAAGGAGGAACTTATCATGGCGATCAAACCATTGCAGGACAGAGTTGTAGTTAAGATGACAGAGGCTGAGGAAACCACAAAGAGTGGTATCATTCTCACAGGCTCAGCTAAGGAAAAGCCTGAGGTCGCAGAGGTAATAGCTGTAGGCCCTGGTAAAAAGGACGTTACTATGGGCGTTAATAAGGGCGACAAGGTGCTTATCTCTAAGTACAGCGGTACTAATGTTAAGCTGGACGGTGAAGAGTTCATTATCGTTAAAATGGACGACATTCTCGCAGTTGTTGACTAATTTCACTGCATTTTAAATAGTATATAAACGGAGGTAATTTACAATGGCTAAGGATATAATTTTTGGCGAAGACGCAAGAAAAGCTTTGCAGAGCGGTATCGACAAGCTCGCAAACACTGTTAAGATAACACTGGGACCTAAGGGCAGAAACGTAGTTCTTGATAAGAAGTACGGTGCTCCTCTTATCACAAACGACGGCGTTACTATAGCTAAGGAGATCGAGCTTGACGACCCATTCGAGAACATGGGTGCTCAGCTTGTAAAGGAAGTCGCTACTAAGACTAACGACGCTGCTGGTGACGGTACAACAACAGCTACATTGCTTGCTCAGGCTCTTGTTAGAGAGGGTATGAAGAATATCGCAGCAGGTGCTAATCCAATGGTACTTAAGAAAGGTATGGATCAGGCTGTAGATACTGCTGTTGAAACTATCGTTGCTAACTCAAAGAAGATAGAAGGCTCTGATGAGATAGCTAGAGTAGGTGCTGTTTCTGCCGCTGATGAGAACATTGGTAAGCTTATCGCTGAGGCTATGGAAAAGGTAACTGCTGACGGCGTTATCACTCTTGAGGAGTCAAAGACTGCTGAAACTTACAGCGAAGTTGTTGAAGGTATGCAGTTCGACAGAGGATATATCGCACCTTACATGGTAACAGATACAGATAAAATGGAGGCTGTTCTTGATGACGCTTACATTCTTATCACAGACAAGAAGATCTCTAACATTCAGGAAATTCTTCCACTTCTCGAGCAGATCGTAAAGGCTGGCAAGAAGCTCCTTATCATTGCCGAGGACGTTGAGGGCGAGGCTCTTTCAACTCTTATCGTAAACAAGCTGAGAGGCACATTCACTTGCGTAGCTGTAAAGGCTCCTGGCTTTGGCGACAGAAGAAAGGAAATGCTTCAGGATATCGCTATCCTCACAGGCGGTCAGGTAATTTCATCTGAACTTGGTCTTGAACTCAGCGAAACAACTATGGAGCAGCTGGGCAGAGCAAGACAGGTAGTCGTTCAGAAAGAGAACACTATCATTGTTGACGGCGCAGGCAACAGCGACGACATCAAGGCAAGAGTTGGTCAGATTAAGTCACAGATCGAGAACACAACTTCTGATTTCGACAGAGAAAAGCTTCAGGAAAGACTTGCTAAGCTTTCAGGCGGCGTAGCTGTTATCAAGGTCGGTGCTGCAACTGAGGTAGAAATGAAAGAGAAGAAGCTGAGAATAGAGGACGCTCTGGCAGCTACAAAGGCAGCTGTTGAAGAGGGTATCGTAGCAGGCGGCGGAACAGCTCTTATCAACGCTATGCCAGCAGTTAAAAAGCTCGTTGACAAGCTCAGCGGTGACGAAAAGACAGGCGCTCAGATCGTTTACAAGGCTCTTGAAGAACCAGTTAGACAGATCGCTGTGAACGCAGGTCTTGAGGGAAGCGTTATCATAGACAAGATAATCCGTTCAAGAAAGGTCGGCTATGGCTTCAACGCTTATACTTCTGAGTATGTTGACATGATACCTGCAGGTATCGTTGACCCTACTAAGGTTACACGTTCAGCTCTCCAGAATGCAGCTTCTGTTGCTTCAATGGTGCTCACAACTGAGAGCCTTGTTGCAGATAAGAAGGATCCGCAGGCTGACGCTGCTATGGCAGCCGCAGCAGCAGGTGCAGGCGGAATGGGCGGTATGTACTAATAAGCTCCCATGACTAATATCTGATATAATTTACAGCCTCCGTAGTTATCCTGCGGAGGCTGTTTGTATGGAATAGGTAATATTTTATGATATAGTTTACAAAAATCAAATAATATCCTCGATGCTTTTGTAAGTAAAATCCAAAAGTATTGATTAATTAAATTAAATATATACATATTGTTGCAGACGTCCGCTTAAAATTAAAGCAAATTATGATATTTAATAAAAAGTTAAATAAATATTCACACAATGGGTTTGTGAATTTGTTATAATACTTATATCAATTTGAATAATTATTGTCTTTTGTTCAAATTTTCAGAAGTGTGAAAATTTGAAATAATGGGCATGAAAAGAAGTAAATAAACGAAAGGAAGATGAAATATGTCGCTTGGACGAGTATTGGTAGTAGACGATGATAAGAACATCTGCGAGCTGCTCAGGCTTTACCTTGAAAAGGAGGGCTATGGAGTAATACTTGCACATGACGGTGAGGAAGCAGTGGTAAAATTCAACGCTCTTAAGCCTGACATCATACTGCTTGACATTATGCTGCCTGGTATAGACGGCTGGCAGGTATGCCGTGAGATAAGAAAGAAGTCCAACGTGCCTATCATCATGATAACCGCAAAGGTAGAAACATTTGATAAGGTGCTTGGTCTGGAGCTTGGAGCTGACGACTATATCGTAAAGCCTTTCGATACAAAGGAAGTTATCGCAAGAATAAAGGCTGTTTACAGAAGAGTAGGTCAGTCATCAGGCGAAGCTGAGATAAAGGAAGTCAAGTATGACAAGCTTTCAGTTAATATGACAAGATATGAGCTGAGAGTAAACGGTCAGGTGCTTGACACACCGCCGAAGGAGCTTGAGCTTCTGTTCCACCTTGCTTCAAATCCGAACAGAGTTTATACAAGAGATCAGCTCCTTGATGAGGTATGGGGCTTTGAATATTACGGCGATTCGAGAACTATCGACGTTCACGTTAAGCGTCTGCGTGAGAAGCTTGAGGGCGTTTCTGACAAGTGGGCACTTAAAACTGTATGGGGCGTAGGATACAAGTTTGAAGTCGCTGAAACACCGCATGAGTAATCGTAAAAGCATATTCTTTAAATACTTTGTAATTTGTTCAGCAGTAATACTTATAAGCTTTGTGTGCTTAGGAACGGTATTACTGCTGGTTTCTTCAAGGTATTTTATTGATGAAAAAAAGAGCCTGTTGGAGAAAAACACCAAGGCTCTTGCTTTATATACGCAGGAAGAAATGCTGGCTCAGCCTGCCGACTGGAAAAAGTCGGTGACAGATGAGATGACGCAGTATTCAATGGCGTGCAACGCTGATTTTATCTTGTGCGACTCTACGGGAGCAGTGCTTGTGAACTCCAGTAAGGATCCTGTGTGCAGCCCTCATAATATATCTGTCCATGAGCTTGAAGCTTTTTCTGACAATTGCGAGTATGTTTATTCGGATCTCGGAGGAGCTTTCGATGCTATATATCATGTGATAGGTAAGTCGTTCAAAGCGAATGGACCTGAATATTATGTGCTTGCATTCAGTTCAAAGGCGGCTCAGGACGACTATACCTACAACATAATGGAAATATTTATAGTTTCCGCTATAATAGTTCTGGTCATAGTAATGTTTCTGGTATATTTCATGACGCTGAAGCTTACAGAGCCTATAAAAGAGATAGCGGAGGTGTCAAAGAAGATAGGAGCAGGAGATTTTTCTGTCACCCTGCCTGATTATTCTACCTCGGAGCTTGAACAGCTCAGCAACGCTTTCAACGATATGGCTGCCAGCCTGAAAAGCTATGACACCATGCGAAATAGCTTCCTTGCGAACGTTTCTCATGAGCTTAGAACGCCTATGACGTCTATAGGCGGTTTTGTGGACGGTCTGCTTGACGGCACCATACCAAAGGAGCAGGAGAGATATTATCTTAAGATAATTTCCTCTGAGGTACACAGACTTGCAAGGCTCGTAAGAAGTATGCTCAATCTTGCAAAGATCGAGGCAGGCGAGCTTAAACCTAATTTGCAGTATTTCTCTGTGCTTGAGCCGATAGTCGATACCCTTGTGACTTTTGAGCCAAGGCTTGAGGAAAAGCAGATAGAGATAAGGGGTCTTGACGTTGACAGAGTGACCCTTTATGCTGATAACGACCTTGTGCATCAGGTCATGTATAACTTGATAGAGAACGCCATAAAGTTCGTTGACAAGGGCGGTTATATAGAGTTTCACTTTGAGCCTGAGGGCAACATGACGAGCATTTCTATCAGAAACAGCGGTGAGGGTCTGTCTGAGGACGAGCTTCCGCTGGTGTTCGACAGATTTTATAAGACCGATAAGTCAAGAGGACTTGACAAGACGGGCGTTGGATTGGGACTTAACATCGTGCGTTCTATCATAAAGCTCCATGGGGGCAAGATAATGGTACGAAGCGTTAAGAACGAGTATACGGAATTTGTGTTCACGCTGCCTAACAAGGCGGAGGGCGACTAGGAGGCTCATATGGAGCAGTTTGAAGAGCAGCCTTGTCTGCATGATGAAAATGAAGATACAGCTCAGGAAACTGGGCATTACAAGCTGCCTGAGGGAGCGGTAGCCGCTCACAAGGTGGACGAAGATTTTTGGTCGGCTGTTGATTCGGCAAGAAAAAGAAGCCGCCGCAGAGAGCGTATGCGCCATGCAGTTGCAAGGCTGTGCTTTATGGTGCTTTTTGTAGGCATCGGAATAGCCATATCAATAACCTCCATAAGGGGAAGCGGCTGGGTGAGAAATCTTGTTACAGGGGACGAGAAGATAAGCTTTACGCTTCCTGTGGCTGACAAGCCGAAGCTTGACGATGAATTTTATCAGGCTGACGGAAGATACACTGCCGAGGGTATCGCAAAGGGGTTTTCTCCTGCTGTGGTATCTATAGAGGTTTACAAAAATTCGGGTGGATATGTTGCGGCAGGTCAGGGCAGCGGTGTTATAATGTCTGCTGACGGATATATCGTCACAAACGCTCATGTTGTAAATGCGGCGGAGTCGGGCATAAAAGTTGTTCTAAGCGACAATTCAGAGTATGAAGCCAAGGTGGTGGGGCAGGACCCTGCCACGGATATAGCGGTGATAAAGATACAGGCGCAGGGCTTGCAGGCGGCTGAGTTCGGTGATTCGACTCAGGTGAATGCAGGGGAAGAGGTGGTCGCTATCGGCTCACCGGCTGGCTATTACGGCACTGTGACAAAGGGTATCGTGTCAGGTGTGAACCGCAGGATAAGGCTTGAAAACTCGTCAATAATAATGAACTGCATACAGATAGACGCAGCTATAAACCCCGGTAACTCAGGCGGAGCGCTGTTCAACATGTGGGGTCAGGTCATAGGGATAACCTCATCGAAGCTTGCTTCAAGCGATTATGAGGGCATAGGATTTGCGGTATCCATAGACGAGGCGAAGCCTGTTATTGAGGAGCTTATGGAAAAGGGCTATGTGGCAGGCAGAGTAAAGATAGGTGTGACTTATTATGCTGTCAGCGATACCACTGCTGAGATATACGGCATAAAGCCGGGCATTTGTATTGTGTCCATAAACCCTGATTGTGACGTTGCCAACACAGATCTTGCGGAGGGCGATATCATCACTGAGATAGACGGAAAGTCCACCGCAGGAGAGGTGGATATAGCGTCGCTGTTTTCAGGAAAGCAGGCAGGAGATGAAGTCGTCTGCAAGGTATATCGCAAGACGGACAGCGGTGATGAGAAAGAGTTTGAGATAAAATTCAAGCTTATGGCGGATAACGGCGGTCTGGTGGCAGACAGTCAGGCGGAATAGATAACAAAAGTGGATAAAAAAGAAAAAAGCTGTGGTAAGAAAGGGTACCACAGCTTTTTTCTTAGGGGATTAATAAAATATGTGATGATATTATAGAATTACTATAATACTATTATTATATATTCCCCTTAGTTTCATGTCAACATAAAAGTGTGACAGCTATTTCAAAAAAATCTGTCACACTTTTTGTCACTGGGAAAATGTATAAAAATACAAAAGAGCAGACCATATTGCGGTCTGCTCTTAGTTTTCATGAAAAATTATTCAGAAAGGCCCTCAATAGAGAATGTAATCTCAAGGCTGTCCTCAAATGCAAGATTGTCCTTGTCGATAGGAGAATCCTTAGCTGTATCGCCGTAATCGTTGTAGATCTCAATTCTGTAGCAGTTGTTGTTGTCCTCGATGTTGCCATACTTGATCTTAGCTTTATCGAATGCAACTTCCTGACCGTCAGCCTTGATAGACTTAAGCTCTACCTTGAGATCGTCAGCGTTGTACTTACCTGGAGTTTCCTTATCAGTCTTAGGATCGCCTGTGCCCTTGAGTTTTTCGCCGTTAAGAAGACCGATGATATCAACGCACATTACTACGCAACCCTGAGCGCCAACAGCATAGTCACCGTCAAGAGCGATCTGTGGGTTGATGCCCTCGTCCGGATCGTCATAAGAGATAGAAGCGTTTGTGATAGAAACTGTGTACTCACCGTCGCCTGTTATGTCAGCGTCAACGCCGAATGCTTTAGTAGCTTCAGGTTCGCCCTGACCTTCCCAGTTGCCCCAGAGCCACTCTCCGTCACCGAACATAAGGAATGCGTCATAGCCCTTAAATGTCTTTACAGGTGTGTAATCAGAGTCGCTGCCTTTTGTAGAGCCAGCAGAACTGTCTGTTGCAGCTGAATCAGCAGCAGACTCGGCAGCAGCTGTTGTAGTTGTTGCAGCAGTTGTAGTTGTAGCTGCTGTTGTTGTTGTTGTTGTTGTTACGGCAGCAGTAGAGCTTGAAGAATCAGCTGAATCGCCGCATGATGCGAATACTACTGTTGTCAGAGAAAGAGCTGTGACAGCAGCAAGAATTTTTTTAGCTTTCATTATAATAACCTCCTGAAAAATAATGGCAGTTACACTGCCCTTAAGATAGAATATCTCTAATGAATATGATACAAAATTTTCGCATTTTTTTCAAGATACTATTTAAACAAATTTCCCTATGATAAATCGTTTACATTATACAAAACTTGTTGAAACTATATAAAAATATTAACCTTACAGCAACATATTGAACAAATCATGCGAAAATAGTGCAGCTTAAAAAATGAATAAGAACTGATTTTTGAGGAACAATAGGTGCAAACACGATAGAAAAAAGGAGCGAAAGAAATGGATATAAATTTGAGCAAGGCACAATACAGCGAGATGTACAAGGAGGCTTCCCACGGGACGAAGTGGTGGGTGACCATACCGAAGGCGTTTTTATTTGGCGGACTTATATGCGTTATTGGGCAATCGCTGATGGATATGTATTTATATTTAGGTTTATCCAAGGATAACGCCTCAATGTCGGTATCAATAACTTTGATATTTTTATCGGCTCTTCTCACAGGTCTTGGCTGGTATGACCGCATAGCGAAGCACGCAGGTGCAGGTACGCTTGTACCCATAACAGGTTTTGCGAATTCTGTGGCAGCGCCTGCTCTTGAGTTCAAGACGGAGGGATATATTCTTGGGCTTGGGGCGAAGATCTTCATTATCAGCGGACCTGTTATTCTTTACGGCACCTTGGCTAGTGTGCTTTACGGGCTTATTTATTATTTGTTTTTGAGGTAGGGTTACCCGCAATTTATGATAACCGCACAAACTCACTGTAGGGGAGCGGCGCAATTTCTGCTTTGCAAAAATACGACGTCCGTGTTGGAAAATATTGTGCAGTTCATTGTGCATATACCGCATGGTTGAGCAGCAAGCAGGTGAGGGCTGTCGGGGGCGCCAGCCCCTACACATTTGTGACGATTTTTTTCGTCGCAAAATCGCTGGCATTCTTTGCGGATTTTACTTTATGCTATGGGATAGAAAAAGCGGTGCAGAGTTTTTCACTCCGACACCGCTTTGTTTTTGGGTTTTTACTTTTTATACGAGGGTATCCTTATACTTCTTGCCCTCTACCACCAATATTGGATAGCCGTCAAGATATGGTTTTACGGCTTCCGGATTTTCGTCTGCATACTCAAATATCTGATCTGCCAGCTCGTTAGCCGTTTTCGTCAGCTCCTTTATGGACTTTTCATTCATAGTAGGACAGACCGGCGACAATGTTATGACTTTCGTTTCATTCAGTGCCATTACTCTCAGCGGCCATATCCTGCAGTCGAACGGTTTGTCGTCGCCTAATATACAGCCCTTCTCGTTATCCAGCATTGGGCAATAATACAGGTCTGCATTCTGTTCCTTATCCATTTTGAACAAGAAATGGTTTTCCTTCTTTATAAATTCCTGCTTAGGGGCATATTCCTGCAATATCTTGCTTGCAAGCGTTTGTGAGATATATGGTGTTTCCCATATATCATAGCTGTCAAAGCAGCAGCATATCCTGCACTTTGCACATTCCTCTTTTGACAATATTTTTGAAAGCATTTTTTCTGTCATGCCTGCCGTTTGCAGGCATTTCCCCCTTTCACGTCTATGGTATGTCAGCCACACTTTTGTGGATTGTATGTTTTTACTAATTATAACACGTTTCTTTGATAAAATCAATAGTGGCTTATTTTTTTCTACATAGGGAGCTATCTGTTTTATTTAAATTAATAGATCGTTTACATTTGTTCAGCCGTATTGGGGATATTCTCTTTACGGAAGGTCTTATTTGCGGCAAAGCCTATGCCGAGCATCACTGCCATGCCTGCCCACACGAGGGGTTCGCTTATCATGATGCCGAAATATCCCATGCGTGGGGCGAGTATCATTGCCACTGCGAACTTGCCTAAAAGCTCTATTATGCTTGAAGCTATAGGTGTTATCTTATCTCCTACGCCCTGAAGTGCGTTTCTGAAAACTATTACTATGCCGAGGATAAAGTAAAATGCTGTGTTTATTTTCATGTATTTTTCCACTGTACCCACTATCTCAGGGTCGCTGATACCTGTGATAAGGTGTGCGAAAAATGGTGTGAAAAGCCATGTTGCGGCTATTACTATAACAGACCAGCCCCATGTTATGAGGGTCGCTTTTTTCACGCCCTCTTTTACTCTGTCTATCCTGCCTGCACCGTAGTTCTGGCTTGAAAAGGTTGCTGAAGCTGCACCGAAAACTGATATAGGGAGCATAAATATCTCGGATATTTTTCTTGCGGTGGTGTGGGCGACTATTATGTCAGTGCCGAATATATTTATTGCGCCCTGCATTATAACTGTACCGATACCAACGAGAGATATCATAAGTCCCATTGAAACTCCTGTTGCATACATATCTCCTGCTAGTTTGAAGTTAAAGCGGAAGTCGCTTTTTGATGGGATAAGAAATTTGTGTTTTTTAATGATGTATATTATACAAAGCACAACTGAGATACCCTGTGCGATAAGGGTGGCATATGCCGCACCCTCAACGCCCATTTTAAAGCCAAGGATAAAGAGAAGGTCAAGCCCGATATTTGCGATAGTTGATATTATAAGGAAGATAAGTGGCGAAACAGTGTCCCCGACTGCACGGAGGATACCTGCGCAGATGTTATAGAACATTGATATTATCATTCCTGCAAGGATTATGACTATGTAGGCTTTGGCTTGCTTGAAGATGTTGTCAGGCGTGTTCAACGCTCTCAGCAGTGGGTCGATAAAGGCAAGGCTGAGGGCGGTGAGGGCTATTGCCGTTGCGATACCTAGGGTAAGGGCGTGGGCAACGGACTTTTTCAGGCGGTCAAACTCCTTTGCACCGAAAAAGCGTGCTGTCACAAGGGCAAAGCCGTTTGTAAGACCGTTCAGAAAGCCTATTATGACGGTGTTCACTGATGAAGTTGCGCCAAGGGCGGCTATGGCGTTTTTGCCTAGGGTCTGTCCCACGATACGGGTGTCGGCAAGATTATAAAAAAGCTGAAAAACGTTGCCAAGCAGAAGGGGCAGGGAAAACATCAATATCAGCTTTGTGATATTTCCTTTCGTCAAGTCTTTCATAATGATTCTCCTATTTATGTCTTATATTTATTCCTAAAACCATATTATTTTAGCACAAACAGAATTTCAATTGGTTATATTACTGTGAACATTTATTGTACATACTATACAATTTGCGGTGGTTTTCTTTGTATGCAATAACGAAAACGTTTTAGCAAAAAAACACCCGACAGAAATTTATCCGTCGGGTGCTAAAGGGGAAATTTGGTGTAATGCTATTTAACTATGTCTACACTGTCAGTGGGTTTTGAGAGATCGGCATAGCTGTATGAGCGTATCTGTCTGTCGGAGAAGATATAAATATATCCGTCCTGAACGAATGCACTGCGGTAACAGTCTCTTTGGTCATTGTCGTTGACCAGAGCCGTGATCTCGTCTTCACTAGCATGATCGAAATAATCGTCAAAATAATCTGTATATTCGTCAAGCTTTATAGTTCCATACTCGCTGAAAGTTTTTGTTTCTATGTCATATTTCATTACCAGCATTTTTTCTATAGTTTTATTATAATAGGTATAGTCCAGATCGTAGCCGTTAGTGGTCTTTCCAACTGAGGTAACGTCATATAATGGTATGGCTATATATCCGTTTTCGTTGTCTGTTATTATGGAGTTTGAAGAAATAGTGCTGGCGGATCTTTGGGTCATATCCTTTCCGTCAACTGTTGTTCCCATTTCTTTCTCGTGATATTTGTATTCCTGTATAGTCTTGAAGAAGTTGAATTTCTTTACTACCTCTGTGTCATAGACCTGCACCTGATCCACTGTGCCGTTAGCATTCGCTATGCCCTTGCCGCTTGAGCCGTATAAAAGGGTTTCTTGCTTTTCTGTTTTGCTCTTGTCGAGTATTTTTACGCTGAAAGAGTCGAATGACGTGCTGTCGGTGCGCACGGCGATATCATCGTTATAGTTCGTACCATAATGGAAGAAGTTGTTTGCCGTTGACACTGCTATCATTTTATCATCAGGGGGCACCTGAGTTATCTTGTTAGGGTCTGAGAAATCATATACTTCATCAAGCTGGATATTGTTCGCTGCCTGATAAGTGTCATCATTGTTGTAAGCGGAAGAATAATCTCTGTAAACATACAGCATAGAATGATAGAACGTGTTATATCTTGCACTCTCGAAATCAGTGTCCTCGTATGTGAGGGTCTTTTTCACAGGGCCGCCAAGGTCATTGTCAAAAAGCCACAGGGTGCAGATATTAATGCCGCTATAATAGATATTGTGTGTGCTGATATCGTAAATGTTTGCAGAGTCGTTTGAGAACAGCGACAATCTGCCGTTATACTCATCTCCTGATATGGCGTGGCTTATATGCTCGGCGTCTGCGCCTGTGACGGTCTGGGTTTTGTTAAGCTCCATGCCGCCGCCACCGTAGTTTATTCTTGTAATAAGCGCTCTTGTTGGCACTGTGCTGTAATCATCGTCTGTTTTTTCAAAGCCATATGCTCTTAAAATATAAATGTTGTCTGTTCCCATTAAGATGCTGCTTTCACCGCAGGCGATAAGCTTTGAAGCCATGTATGAGCCTTGATTTTTTCCGTCAAAGGACGAAAGCAGGATCATGGACGGTGTATTATCTCTGGCTGTGATATACATTTCACTTTCTTCAAAAAGCTGTTTTTCGCCATTGATGTATCGCACTGGTGCGATATCCTCGGGCTTTTGGTCATCTAAGAGCAGTGAAGCCGCTCGGGTGTAGCGTGACACGATGAAAAACTTTCCGTCAACTTTTCTTATGCCCTCCAGCACGCCGGGCTGTTCAAACTCGCTTATGAGCTTGATATTCTCAGGGTCGCTCACGTCAAACACGCACATTCCGCAGTATTCGATATCGAGGTTTTTCTTTCCTGCCTTCACGGGTAAGATAAAGTCGAAGAAAGCGTAAAGCTCGTTATTATCCAAATACATTGCAACAACGCTTGGAGCGAACTTACAGCCGTACTGTTCGTATTCGGCAATGTCGACAAGACCTTTTTTAAGGAAAGTTTCCGCAAAGATATCCTGTTCTGACTTTGTGATATTTCCGTTTTGGGTAATATAAACGTCGATACCGCCATTGTCAGTAATGAAATGGGCGTTTCCGTAGGTTATGTTTGTTTCCAGCTCATCTATGCTTGTTGTGGGGGTGATATCCACGCCTGAGCGAGTGAGCTGTATATCAGCGGGGTTAGGGGTGAGCTGGTGATCTCTAAGTGCCTGTTTATACAAAGCCACATAGTCATCGTCATCAACAGTCAAAGTGTCGATATTTTTGAATATATAGCTATTGTCAACTATAAAGTCCTCTATGTTTTTGCTGTTGCTATTTATATAGTTGTAAAGACCCTTATAGGTCGTTCCACGGAGGCCGTCAAGACCTGAGGCGTCAGCGGACTGTGAAGAAGCGGTGTTGGGGTATTTTTTGACGAACTGGGTATTGCTGAACCTAAGCACAGCAAATCCGCCTACCACAAGGACGAAAGCCGCCACCACAGCCAGACATCTCAGGGCGTTGCTTCTGCCGCTGTTTATTTTTATCTCTGCACTATTTGGAGTATTTTCGATAACGGGTCTGAAGCCTGCCACGTCCAGCATATCTTTTATTTCCTGGGGCATGAGCTTATCAGGAATTTTGTTTGCCTGTTCCATTTGTCTGATAAGCTTTCTGCGTTTTCTTAAATTTCTCATCATGTCACCTCCTTTCCAAACAGCTTACTGCGTATTTTTGCTTTACCTCTGGATATATGGGAACGGACTGTCGTATCTTTAATACCTGTTATCTCCATTATCTCCCTGCCTTTGTAGCCTGCTATACAGTGAAGTGATATACAGAGTCTTTCCGCTTCACTGAGATCAGCAAACTCTTCTAAGATCTCGCACCGCTCGAATCCGTTTTCGTCCTTGATTATTGCGTCGCTTTCATTAATATAATCGAGGTTAGAGCGTCTTTGGGCGTATTCCTTTTGTTTTTGTTTGATCTTGGCGACCAGAATTTTGAACATCCAGCTATCGAAAGCTTCGCTTTTCCGCAGCGAGGAGATGCTCATATAGCCGTCCAGCACAGCGTCCTGCACTGCATCGGCGGCGTCCTCGGCATTTTGCAGGTTAGCGAGGGCGTAATAATAAAGCTCCTTATATATCTCTCCATAGAGCTTAGAAAAGGCGTCCGTATCGCCGTTCACCGCAAGTTCTGCGAGCTTTTTTCTTCCCTTTTTGTCCAATCTGATCCCCCCTGTCGTCCGTCATAATATAAGTGTATATTTTTCACTGAAATGTTGCAGTGAAAAAAATTTTTTTGAATAAAAAAATCGGGGACGAGGTGGTCGTCCCTGATGATATTTGTTTATCAAACTGTGTAGGTGCTGGCGTCCTCGACAGCCCATTTTCTATTTGCCTGTACGAGCTTGCGTTATCCGCACAAAGTTCGGCGCAACAATTCACAACATTGTATGCTTCTTTTCATTCGTGAAAATTCCAAGCTTAGCCGCTTCGATATCGGGCTGTCGAGGGCGCCAGCCCCTACACCAAAGTTCTACCGCCGCAAAATCGCTTAGCTCGGTGCTGAGGGGGTAACTTTGGTCTACTATGCTAATTCCTCATTCCTCATTTTTCACACCGCATACCCATTCCTGTTCAACAATTTTATGACCTTATCATAATTAAGTCCCTTTACGGCATGATAGTCTGTACTCTCCGAATTGGTATAAACTCTCACGGCACAAGTATGGCTTATCTTCTGAAACGGATTTTGCATGACCGTTACCATTGACACTCTGTCAAGTGCGGCTATCGATTTATGAAAGCTATACCATTTACAATATGACAATGTACAATATCCGTTTTCAAAGCCTATTGACGTTGTGAACGCTGCCGCCGCCTTGACTATCACGAGCCACAGCAATGGTATGGTAGTTAGTATAACAAGTATGGTTATTTCTCTTTTCCAGTTAGGAAAAAAGTAAAGCGCTCCTCTTCCTGATACGATGGGTATAAACGTGCATATGAGCGGTATCGTTATAAATCTTCCAAGGTCGGCTTTTCCTGTGGAGATGTCGCTTTTCACCGGCGGTATTTTCGGCATGAGCATCTTCAGGGAGCGGTCAACCTGTCCGTTTGTCGTTATCGGTATAAGTGCTGATATTTCAAGCCGTCTTTTTCCGTATCCTGTACAGTGGGCAGACACAGAGGTTATTTTGCATATCTTCATAAGCAATGATTGTCTTAGGTCGATATAGTTTACTCTATCTCTATAGAGGACGTGTCTGCGTCTTGTGCCTATCCCGCTTCTGATTATGAAAAGGTCGGCACAGCGTGTGCAGGAAAAATTCCAGTGGCGCATTAGATTTGACAGAAATGATATGAGCCAGCCTCCTGCCAGCACACCGCCTGCGATAAGGATATATTCAGGCACTTCTGCAAGCACCGGAACTTTTGCTATCTCCGTATTCACTCTGCGGAGTATTTGTTCCTCCGCCTCTCGTCCTACTATCCTATATGCTTCGTAAAGTACCGACAGCACGATTATCATGCCTGACAGAGTTGATGAAAAGATAAGAGAGAATATAACGAGCAGGCTTTTCTTTGAGTTGTAGACATATTTAGGTTTGTTTTTGCATTTGGCGGTGGCAAAATGATAAAGCTCAAAGGCTCGTTTTTTTGTAAGGGTGAGCATTATATCTGCATTTTGCAGTGATTTTGCATCGGTGTCTATGTATACGGCACAGGAATGTATAAGTCTGGAAATGTATCCTTGTGACAGTGACAATGAGCTTATCTCGGCAAAATAGACCTTAGTTCGTGTTATGCCGAAATAGCCTGTGTGGGCTATGATGCAATCTTCTTCAAGCTCATAGTAGACGAATATCCAGCGCAGGAAAGCGTAGCCGAAGATAAATGTGATAGTGAGGATATCAACCCAATGTGCCTGAAACCAGCTTTGAAAGTTGAATTTTGCGGCTATGAGATACTTGGCAAGAGGGATAGCAAGAAGCCACATATATTTAGTTGTATAAGATAATATCATTATAGGGTGCTGGCGGTGGGTGAAGAAATTCTTCAGCCAGCTTCTTTTTTCTTTGATAGTTTCTCTGCGGCTCATTTAAACCTTTCCTGTCTATGGTATCTAGTCTTCTTTGCGTTCTCTGTTTCGTATGGAGCTGTTTACTATGGCGGATATTTCCATGGCATCACGGCGGCTCATAAAAGGTATAAGAAGTCTTGCGCCCAAGGCGTTTAAGACAACGAAGTTAAGTCCTGTTATACTGCCCAGGGGAGTTATGATAGTTGTGACGGATTTTATTGCCGAGGTTGGCATAAAATGCCGCATGGTAAAGAAAAGCCCTGTAAAGGCGGTGACTTCTTTTGAGCTGACGGTGAAATAAGATCTGATGAAATAAAAGGGAAGCACCAGCAGGCAAAAAAGTGCAGCGATTATCCACAATGGCATAAGGATATAATTTACGGAAAATGGGATAAGTTTTTCTATGAGATTGACCGCATAGCGGATAAGAAACAATATTACCGCAAGGATAGCCCAGAAGATAAAAAGCGGTATTTTTGAGGGCTTATATCGGTGCATTTGAGGACGTTCACCTCGCTGTTTGTTTTTTTGCGTATTTGTATGTATGGTTATCTCAGTTTTCAAGAATTAATCTCCCTTTTATATCATATCATTTATAAGGCAATTATTTGCACGAAAAAAGTGTTTTCGGGGGAAAGCTATGGAACTTACGGCTATAATAAACAAGATAAATTCGTTTTTGTGGGGCGTTCCGCTTTTGATACTTTTGCTTGGGGGCGGAATATATCTGAGCATAAAGCTTGGATTTCCACAGATACACATTTTAAAAATAATGAAGAAAACGGTTTTTACGCTGTTTAAAAAAGAAAACTCCGAAAGCGATTCTCTCTCGCAGTTTCAGACATTTTCCACGGCGCTTGCGGCAACTGTAGGAACAGGCTCGGTGGTGGGCGTGGGGGAATGTATCAGGATAGGGGGCGCAGGCTCGGTATTCTGGATGTGGGTATCTGCATTTTTCGGAATGGGGCTTGCCTACTGCGAAAACTATCTGGGAGTGAGATATTCTGACGGAAAGCTTTGCGGTGCGGTGTCTTATCTCGAAAAGATAGGCAGAACGAAGCTCACGGCTGTTTTGTTTGCAGTTTTTACGGTGGGTGCGTCCCTTGGAATGGGCAACATGGTGCAGACGGGTTCGGCGGCTGCGGCTGCCCGAGAGGGGTTTGGGATACCCTCATATATATTTGCACTTTTGGTGCTTATTTTCGTATTTTTAGTAGCTGTGGGAAAAAACTCAGCAGCTTGTCTTTGCGAAAAGCTTGTGCCGATAATGGCGGTGCTTTTCATAGGCGGCAGTTTGGGGGTGATAATATTTCACCCATGCAAAGCCGCAGGAGCGATAGCAATGATAGTAAAAAACGCCTTTTGCCCCACAGCCTGCATAACAGGCTCGGTGGCAGGGACGATAATATTTTCCATGGTGGAGGGGTTAAAGCGTGGAGCGTTTTCAAACGAAGCAGGCTTAGGCTCGACGGTGGCAGTACACAGCTCGTGCAGGATAAAGTCGCCTGAATTGCAGGGAACATGGGCAATGGCTGAGGTTTTTATAGATACCTTTGTCATATGCACTTTGACGGCTGTGGTGATAATAATAAGCGGTACTGACCTCACGGGGGAGGATATGGCAGTGAGGGCTTACAATGCTGCTCTTGGTGGAACGGGGAAGTATTTCATGTCAGGTTCGCTGATACTTTTTGCATTAGCGACAGTGGCAGGGTGGTTTTTCATAGGGGAGAGGGCTTGGAGATACCTTTTTCCTCGAAGCGATATGATCTATAGGATCATGGCGATAGCTTGTGGGTGCATTGGAACGATGTGGAGCATGGAGCTTGTGTGGGGAGTGTCGGATATTTTCAATGGACTTATGGCAGTGCCGAATGTTATCGGGGTATTGGTGTTGTGGAGAAAAGAGGTAGAAATGAGGAGTGAGGAATGAGGAGTGAGGAATTGGCAAAGCTGACCAGAGTTGTGCACAAGCACAAAGTAAAAATTAGCACCGAGCGAGGCGAGAGGTAAAACGCAGGCTCAAGCCCAGCGTTAGAGGGCTTGCAGGGTCAAGGGACAGAGTCCCTTGCGGAGTTTGAGGCAGAGCCTCATTCGGCGTAAGCCGAC
>OGEU01000027.1_pt1 | contig 146343 bp, 153 predicted proteins | sample 1570651 | NCBI WGS metagenome assembly OGEU01 (sample SAMEA2582129, study PRJEB24529) | metagenome | biome: Human gut stool | place: China | collected 2011 | reverse complement strand
ATTCACATTCCTCTCTTTACCTGTTTTTCTTATCTACTGCACCTTCTCAATCTTATATCCGACTCCCCACACTACTTTTAGATAACGTGGTTCTCTCGGATTGATTTCAATTTTTTCTCGAATGTTACGAATATGAACCATGATCGTGTCTGTATTCACCGCATTTTCATTCCAAATCCGTTCATAAATCTCCTCAGCAGGAAAGACCCTTCCCGGATGTTTCATGAGTAAATTTAAAATTTTGTACTCAATTGGTGTTAACTTTACTGGTATTTCATCTACTGTAAATTCTTTTGTTTCAGTATTCATCTCAAGCCCCCCAATTGTCATAAGATGATGATTTTCGTCTTGTTTAATTGTAGAAAATCTTTTATAGCGTCTAAGCTGAGAGTTAACGCGTGCTAATAATTCAAGTGGACGAAAAGGTTTAGTGACATAATCATCAGCTCCCATATTTAACCCCATAATCTGATCCACCTCTTCTGATTTAGCAGATAACATAATGACTGGGAAGTGATAATTCTCTCTTAATTTCATTGTAAATGTAATCCCATCCATCTTCGGCATCATCACATCGACAATCGCTAAATCAATAACAGTTGATTCAACAATCTCTAATGCTTCAATACCATTTCCCGCAATAGTTACTTTATACCCCTGATTACTTAAATACGCTTCAATGGCAACTGCGATATCTCTTTCATCTTCAACGATTAAAATATGTGATTGATTCATAACATCCATCTCCCTAAGCTGATATTTTCTACTATTATACCATTTAGGAACAACTCACCCCACTCTCTTTGTTTTCATGACACTATCTTAACCATAACACCTAAAGAAATAGTCTAAATAAAACTTAAGATTTTCTAAAGAAATGAAAAAGGATCTCTTCATAAACTGAAGACATCCTTTTAACATTTTTTATTTTTTAGATTTTAAAGCACGCGTACTATTCATAACCGCTAGAATTGTCACACCAACATCGGCAAAAACTGCCGCCCACATGGTTGCTAGTCCACAAGCAACTAAAATCATGACTAAGATTTTAACGCCTAAGGCAAAGATAATATTTTGATATAAAATCATACTTGTTTGTTTGGCTTTGTTAATCGCTTTAACTAATGCCATTGGATCATCTTCCATTAAAACGACATCAGCTGCTTCAATCGCTGCATCTGAGCCGATACCACCCATGGCAACACCAATATCAGCACGGGCAAGAACGGGTGCATCATTCATTCCATCCCCAACAAAGACTATATTTTTATCTTTTGTTTTTTATTTATTTTTTTTTCTAAATTAATTATTGGATTAATTATTTTTTTTCTTAATTCATTTAAATAATTAATTTCTTCATTATTTATTTCATAAATAAAATCTTTTTTAAATTTATTATTTTTTATTCCTAATTTTCTAAGGTCATCTGCTACTTGTAAAAAAGTTAAATTAGTTGTTTCAGTATCATAATATATATTATTCGTTTCAAAAATATTCATATATTATCCTTCATATCCTGTAGGATATTTTATATATAATCCATATTTTGTTCTAGATATAGGTTTTGAACCAACTTCTTGTATTAACTCATTTACTCGTTCTATATATGCATCAATAGTTTTTTCTGATTGTAATAACATGCTAGGATTTTCGGTACACATTAGTTTTGCATAATCTGCTATATCCAATAAATCATATAATCTTTCCAATAAGAATATCTTATCATCAGTAGTTTTAACTCTTTCTAATTCTGCCCTATATATATCAAGTTCTCTATTTTGTAATTTAACAACTTTCTTTGTTCTCTTATCAATAGCACCATCTGGAGCTTTTGTTTTTCTGCTTAATATAAAAGCTTCTGTTACGTTAAAGAAAGCTGGTTCTTTTTCGTTTTTACTAAATACTTTATCTTTAATATCACCAACCATATCTTTAATAAATTTAGAAGGTGAAGTTATAGTTAATAAAGTAAGAGATCTTCTTAATTTATCTTTTCTATATTTTAATTGTGCTATATTTTCTATAGCCCAATTCATAGTAACACTAAGATCATTATCTACATCTTTTTCTGTTTTTTTAACTATAGAACCTTTACCATTTATTATTAATTTATTTAAAGCTTGATATAATTCTTCACCATAACCTTGTTTAACTGCAAAATTATCTGCTTTCTTTTCATTCATCATTTCAGCATTAAATTGATTTGAAAAAGCTTGTGCTACTGCTAATGACATGACAGCTTTAGTAACTTTACCTATAGGTCCTGTTGATATTATTTTTTTAGCATAATTTTTAATCAGATATAATCTCATATGTTTAAATCTTTCTACCATTAATTCAGATAATACAACATGACCTATTTCATGGAAAAATATAGCCGTAACTTCACCTGCTGACATATTTAAATTTTGATCATATAATAATATAGAATCTATTTCAACATTTTTAGTTGCTGTTGTTATATATTCTTTATATATTTTTTCTATATCACTTGATGATCCTTTTTCTAATATTAATTCTGTTATTTTATTTATTTCATCTTGTGAAGGATATACACACATACCAAAGAAGTTATTTTGTTTGTTATTAATTATAGATATTTTTATTGGTATATTGTAATCTCTTTTCACAACCCTTTCAATCGAACGTAAATTAGCATCTACGTTCTTTCTTAATTGAATAGATCTAAAACATTCTTCTATATATGAAGTCATTTCTGTTTTAGCCATAATATTCACTCCTTTCAAATTTACACATCGTTATTAAATTGTATATTTTTTAAAATTGTAAATGTTGCTAAAAAATAGAGAATAGATAATAATCTATTCTCTATTTATATTTAATCTTATGGAGCTACTTTTTTAGATTTTATACCGAAATCGTTATTTAATAATAACATTTCTGCTTGTATAGGAAGTAACTCTGTAGTTTTATATCTATGAGTACCCATGATATTTGGTACTAATGGAACTGATGGATGATGATACATATTTTCGATATTGAAACTGTAATCATATTGTTTGAATGTAATATAGTTAGCTGTAGTAGGATAAGCAACTACTCTTATACCAGCTTTTTCAGGAACTTTTAGAGAAGAAACAAAATGTACTCTAGTTCCAGTTTCAGTCATTACACCGAATTTATATGCTAATTGTAATCCACCAACTTTAGTATCTTGATCTACCATCCATTTAACAGATGCATTAAATAATTCTATGTTATTTGGATGAGCATATGCAACGAACATTAATTCTTCAGTTTTTAATTTAGTTTTTAATGAACTTAATAATTTATTAAATCTAAATTTAAGTTCTTTTTCAATGTAATCTGATTGAGTTAACATACCAGATGTAACATTGCAATCGAAAGTAGCTGATTCAACGAATCCTTCTTCATATCCAAATGGAAGATCTTTTTTATCTCTCCATACTTCTAATGAATTAGCTAAGAAATCTAATGTATCACTATCTTTAAATTGAGTCATAACAGTAGCCATATCGTTTACTATTTCAGGAGTAACGTCTATGTTAGCCATTGCTTTCATATCTCTAATTTTTTCAATAGTTAATGCAGTATTGAATCTTTGTTGTTCTTCTATAGCCCAAGTTATTGGTGTTCTTTCTCTATCTAAATCTAGAGAATTATCATTATATTGGTTAGATACATGACCAGCAAATTTAACTGATTCCAAAGTTCCACCTATAGCTGAACAAGAAACAGTACCTTCATAATAATTAACTTTACCCATTATAGTAATTTTCTTACCTTCTTGCATTAATTCTTTATAGAACATACCTTGTTTTTCAACATCAGGTCTTATGTCTAGACCATTTATAGTTTTTCCATCACAAACTACTTCTTCTATACGTAAATCGTGAGAGAATTTATCTAAACCTTTTCTTACTTTACCAGCTCCCATAGATGAAGTCATTAGATCATAGTCTTCTAAAGGTGCTGCTATAGGTTCATTATAAATAGGAATACCTTTAGATAATTCATTTGCTTTCTTATAACTATCATCATAGAATATTTCTGGAATGTAATATTTATTTCCATCTTTATCTTTTAGGAATTTTCTTTCGAAAGAAACTTTAACTACTGGTTTATCTGGTATTTCAGTCATCATTAAGTCTTTAGATATACAATCTATATATTCTTTTTTTAATATTGGTAGAGTATATCCAACTACTGGTGATAATTGACCAACACCGTAGTTTTCATATATTATTTCATTTCTTGAATTTTCCATATATTGTTCTAGTTTAGCAGGGAATAAACTTAAATATCTATCTTCGAATTGTTCATTAAGAACATCTCCTATTAAAAGTTCTTTATATTGCTCAAATAGAACATCATCTTTACATATTTTTTCAATATCATCAACAGCATTTAATCCGTAGTTTCCTAAAAATGCTTCATTTAACATAATTAGTCCATTATCGAAATCTTCATGAGTTGAGATATTAAAAGAACCAACTATATTTGTAGGACCTTCATAATTCATAATTAACACTCCTTCTTTATTAGATTTTATTAATATTACATAATTGTTTCGATTTTTTCGACCAATAACGCAATATTTTAACTTATTCTTATAAAATTGTTGCTATTTCGACCTTTTGGTTTTCTCATTTTTCTTAGACTTAGCTTCTTTTTCTTTATTTCTTTCATTTATTTCAGCCATAGTCGGAGATTTTTCAATCATTGCAATATTAATATTAATTGCTTGTATAACTAGATTAAAATGATATAGATTAGCTACATAAGATTCTTTATTGAATCTTTGTGTTATATAATCAAAAAGCATATCTCTAATTTTCTCAATATTCAATCGTGCTTTATTATAAACAACATCTCTAGAGAATTTAAATTTTTCACTAGAGTTTATTTTTTCTAATATTTCATCTAATCTATTATATAACTCTAAAAAATCCCTAATGAGAAATTTATTATTTTCATTATTATCATTATTTTGGTCGTCATTATTCATTTGTTCGTCATTTGAATTTTCAACATCTTCTGTTCCTTCACCATTATCATCAGATGGTTCTGTTGTTGGGTCATCAGTATCAGATTCCAATGAATCCAAATCATCATCTCCACCATCATCAGTATCTAAATCATCAGAATCATCTCCTGTATCATCAGTTGTAGTATCATCACCAGAATCTTCATTATAATCTGTAGGACCTAAATCTTCATCTCCTCCAGTATCATCTGCACCACCCAAATCATCAGAATTATAATCTGTAGGACCTAAATCATCATCAGCTTCCATTAATATTCCTGTTTTAGTAATATCTGTTATATCAATATTATTAACAGCAACAGTATTTTCTCCAATTATATTAAAATTTTCAGTAAGTATAATATTAGAATTTGTTATATCCTTAAAACTAAAACTATTTATAATAGATAAATTCCTAGATTCTTTTAAATAATCCAATACTTCCAATACCATATAATACATGTGTTCATCTTCTTTTTCAACTTTAAATAATTTATCATACATTTTTTTAGCTTTGGTATTTTTTTTATTAACAGATAATCTAGTCGCTCCCATTTTTATCAATTCATTTAATAAAGTTTTGCCCAAACCTTTACCTTGATATTCAGGACTAACTTCTATTGCCTGAATATATTTATCAGATATCCTCATATTTATAAACCCAACAACATTATCTTGTTTATCAATATAGATATATCCTTTATAATCTTTACCTGTTCGTATATGTGATAAACCTTTATGTTTAGATTTATATTTATTGATATTCGAATTATTTAGATCTATTTTTTTAAAATTCATTGATCATCAACTCCTAATAATATCTTAATCCATGTTTTATTCTTGTTATTTCTTTTTCAAGATTTGCTTGTATTCTCATAAGTTGGTATTTTTGTTTTTTATTATTTTCTGCTTTAGAATCTTCAACTTTTTCTTTTACTATTTTTAGTTCAGTTTCTAATTCTAATAGTATTCTTTTCTTTTCTCTATCTTCGACGTTTTTACTAATACCTCTTGCTCCAAGAATACCTATAAAACCTATAATTGCACCAGCAAGTGGACCAAATGCTGCAAGTCCAGCAGCTCCACCAACTAGTATTTTTATTGCATTTTTTAAACTTTGACCAACTCTAACAGTATTTTTTCCAGTAAGAATTTTTTCTCTTTTAGCATCTCTAGAGAAATTCATTATATCATCTATTTTTTTATTAACAGCATCAGATGCTCTATCATCTATAATTCTAGCTCCTCTTTTTATAGCACCTACTTTAGATTTAGCATTAGCCATTCCTCTAGATTTAGCAGAAGCATTACCTATAGCTTTAGTTATCTTATTAGTACCTTTTGTTATTATTGTAGTACTTGCTTCTTGCATATATTGATATTTACAAATATCATGTGCTAATTGATAAGCTTCAGCTACTTTCATTATGTCTAAATCACCATCTGAATTTAATAAATCCATATTTTCAAATTTACTTATAGCATCATTGTATTTATTTTCTAAATCAAATGCTTCAGTATGCGTATTTTTTTCTTGTTGTCTAACTTCCATTCTGTATGATAAACATTTAAATTCGTTTATCATATAATATAATTTAGAATCAACTTGGTTCATTAAAAATCCACCTAATTTATCAAATATATCATATATTTCATCTTCTGTTATTGTATCAGGATTCATTACTAAATTATCTTTTACAACTTCATCTGATATACCAAGATTATAATTTGCAGAATCAGAATAAAAATCTTTAAAATCATATAATACTTCTTGTATTTGACTATAAATTAATCTAAATCTACTATCAGACACATCCAATTTCATAGCTAAATATTTAATAAGCTCCATAGTCTTTAAAAAACTTTGAGTTGATAATGATATATTTAAATAATCAGCATTAGAAGAATCTCCGTTGCTATTTAATAAAGTTTTCATATATAATAAACTATTAGGATTAAATATTGAATTATTTAATACAGCTTCTAAAGTATCGTATGTTAAATCTATTTGTTTTATTTCTTTTATAGAAAACAAAATACTTCGTTCAATCTCATCTTGTCTATTGTACATGATTTCTTTAAATCTTCTATCTATTATATCATTAACAACCATTTTATCTAATTTAGATTGTTTTATTAATTGAGATAATTCTATAACTAAATATCGTTCAACAGCATTTGTTGTATTAAATTTATCAATGTCCATTTTAGTAGCCAAATATTCTTCGCAAACTGAAGTTGGTAAAATATCTGTTGAAAATATTACTATAGAATTTAAATCACTTTCTAATAAATTCATGTTCGTTTCTCCTTTCTTTTTAATAAAATCATTATAAGTTTGTTTTTTCTATATAAAAACAATCGTCCATATCATTAAATAAACAAATTCTTAATGTATTATTATCATATAAAGGAGGGATTTATAATGGCGGACATTATACAAAATACTGAAATACGTATCAAACAAAAAGATGGTTCAGATGTTGTTGTTCATCCTATTACTAAGGAAGAAAATATAATACCAGCTGAAGGAAAAACTTCTCTTAGAGAATCTAAGTTTGATGACGTAGAAACATATGTTGATGAAGATAGTGACTTGAACGTTATAAATTTCAAAGCCAACGGTAAGGTAGTTAAAACTATTAAACTGAGTGGTGGAGGAGGTTTACAACCTGGTACACTATCAACAACATTAGAATCTCGATTTACAATGAGAGAAAATGAAGTATTGGTAATACCATATACATTTAATACTCCAAATAGAGGTACTGCACATTTATATGTTAGTATCATATGTGGAGAAAAATCAAAAGAACTTGAATACACATTAGAAAAAATAGGTGTTGGTAGTGTAAATATCGGTTCATTAGATAAAGGTATAAACCAATTATCTATATATGCAGTTGACTATATGGGTCAAATGACAAATGTTATAAATTGTACTGTAGTTTGTGGTAGTATAGAAATAACATCATCATTTGATGATGAACAAGATTTCAATACTTACGCTTCTATTCAAATACCATTTAATGTGAGTGCATTAGATAAAAATGCAACTATGGTATTAAAAATAAATGTTGATGGAGTTGAATATACGACTACAGCTGTTGAAGGATATAATACTTATGTATTTCCTTCAGAAAATAAAACTACAGGAGTACATCCTGTTACATTACAAGTATTTAGTGATGAATTTAAATCAAATATATTAGAATTTAATGTTGTTGTAGTAGATGCTAATAAGATTTTAATATCTTCTAAGCAAGCGAATATAACTGTAGAAGAAGGTACTAATATTGATATAAAATATCGTATATCTACAATAGGTCAAAATATGTTTAGTGTTAAATATTATTTAGATTCAGATTTAATGGATACTGTTAATGGTATTTTAGGAACAAATAAGATTTCTATACCTTATACTAAATTAAAAAAAGGAGACCATGTATTCACAATAAGAGCAACTAGTACTGATGGAACTATGGCTGGTGAATTAAATTGCTCTATTAAAATAACAGAAAGTTCTTTTAAAAGAATTGAATTCGTTAAACCTGGTTTACAAGCTTGGTTTAATATGAGCAGAAAAACAAATCAAAATATAGATAGAGATTATTTAGATAGTGAAGTATTAACAAGTAATGGTAGACGTGCCAGATTAGTTCTTCATGATTACAACTATGCTAGTAATGGTTGGATAGATGGTAGATTGGTAAACAATGGTGTTAGTTGGGCTGAAATAGAAAATTATTTACCATTAGAAGATAATGCTGAAAGTGGATTTACTTTTGATATACAATTTGAATCATATAATGCTGGTGATAATGATGCTAAAGTAGTTGATTGTAGAGGAAACGATACTCCGTATGTAGGTTTCTATATTGATAGTGAAAAAGCAGGAATGCAAACTGTAGGTAATACAACTAAGACATATTATACTGATGCTACAAATATGAGAGTAACTTTTGTAGTAAACCGTTCAGCAACATATGTTGATTGGAAAACTGGAGAAAAAGGAAATTGTCCTATGATTCAAACATATATTAACGGAATATTTACAGAAGTAGCAATGTTAACTGACTCAGGTACTGGTGGTAATAAAGTATATGAAAGTATAAAGCATTCAAATAAAATATTAATAAATACAGATAAAGCCAAAAAATTATTTGGTAATAACAAAATAAAAACTATTTTAATATATAATAGAGCATTAGAACATGAAGAAATATTACAAAATTTAATGGCTGATATAGATAATATAGTAGACCAAAAAGCAAAATATGATAAGAATTATGTTACAATAAATCAAGATATACCTACTGTTTATTTTAAAGATAGTCCCGTTGGTAGTGTTGGTCCTATGAATAAAGAAAATAAACAATGGATACAAGTAACATATGTATCTCCAGATGTTAAAAAATACGGACCATCATTTGATTATCTTGCATTAACATCTTATCAAGGTACATCTTCATTAGCTTATCCTATAAAAAACTATAAAATGAAATTATACGATTATAGAATAAACGAGCAAGGAGAAATATTAGATAAAAAAGATAATGTTATAACTCCAGAAGAATTTAAAGCAATACCAAAATATACTAAAAAGAAAATAGATATGTACAGTCAAAGAGATGGAACTGGATATCCTGAAAATACTTTCTGTTTAAAAGCAGATTATATGGATTCATCACATTGTAGAAACACATGTACTGCTAAAATAGTAAATGATTTAGTATTTAAAGATATACCAAATCCTGCTAGACAAAAAGATCCTAAGACAAGAGAAACTATAAATGGTTTCTTATGTCAATTATATATTAATGGTAAATGGATAGGATTATATAATTTCAACTTAGATAAATCTTGTACTAAATCTTTAGGATTCGACGTAATACCAAACTTAGTTCGTTGGGAAATAAAAGCTAACTCTGAAACATCCCCAGGAGCATTTAATGTAACTTGGAATTCTAATGATATAAATGATATTTATACAAAAATATTGGCTGACTTTGAAATAGCTTATGATGAAGATGCATTTGTGGATGAAACTGGTGAATATGACGTTACTAAATATTACGATTATTTAAATATACCACATACAGGAAATGTTATTGGTACTTATAAAGATTATGCAATATTATCATTAGCTAGATTTATAAAATTTATAAACGATACTGATGACAAAGAAACCTTTATAAAAGAAGGTCCTAAATTCTTTAATCCGAGATCTGCTTGTAGATATTATTTAAATGTTATGGCTATGGGTATGATAGATAACTTTGCTAAAAACTGTATGATTAATATGTATGGTGATGATATTTGGTGGTTTGGATTCTATGATATGGACTCTAGTATGGGATTAGACAACTCAGGTTATAATGTTTTCGAATCTGATATTGAACCTTCAGAATCAACTAAAGTATATAACTGTTCTAAATCAAAAATGTGGGTGAAATTAAATAAATTTATGCAAGAAACATTATTTGATGAATTTAAAATGATGAGAGAAAGTAATTACACATATGAAAATCTATATAAATATTTAATAACAGACCAAATAGATACTTTACCAGAAATAGCTTATAATAAAGATCAATATACTAAATATATAAGTCAAGGTAAAACAAATCTATTCATGCTACATGGAAATAATAAAGACCATTTAACAAGATGGTTATATAATAGATTCCAATATGTTGATAGCTTATTCTTACAATATAATTCACCATATACTAAAGAAAATATAACAGTTCGTGCTGCTAGACCTGATTGGGTAGATTATGAAGTCATAAAAGTTGATGGAAAGACTGAACAACATTATTGGTGGTTACAATTTGAGATAGAAACATATTGTCCTCAATATGTCACAATATGTTGGAGAAAAAACACATATGAAACAAAACGTGTAGGATTTAATGAAAAAGTTATATTCAGAAGACAGATGGTAAATGATACAGATAATGAAATAATTTTATATTGTGCCAATAATCTTAAAAGAATAGGTGATTTAACTGATATGGGTCCTGAATCATTATTACTTGGTTCAGCAACAAAATTAGTTGAATTAAAATGTCAAAAAGCTGTTAAACTTAAACAAGCAGATTTATCTAAAAATGCTTATTTAAAAACTGTAGATTTTAGAGATTGCTCTACTTTTGGTGAACTTGACGTTGCCAAAACTATGGATGTTAGTTCTTGTACTAACTTGAGAAAAATAGATGTTAGAGGTACTAAATTAACTGCTATTAAATCAAACACAGATGGTGGTAACTTAGAAGAAATTTATTATCCTGAAACTATACAAAATATAGTATTAAGTCACCAAACTAATTTAAGAACAGTTGGTTTACCTTATGGATATCAAAATATATGGACTGGAATAAGTGGTGTTTCTGTAAAACCAAATACTTCTGTTTCATATACTACATTAAATGGATTTACTAAAAATAATGTTACTGGTTCATATTCTATAATAAAAAATGCTAATTCAAATACAATATCAGAAGATAATTTATGGGAAATAACTTCTGGTGTTAAAGAAATAATAGCACCAGTTAATGGTTCTACTACTGAAATATATTATTTTGATATAGATAAAAAATTTATATCTAAAGCTAGTATAGCTGATACTTCGGTACATGGTTCTGAAAAAATTATAGAAGTTAATCCACCATCTAATTCAGCATATTGCATGATTACAATAAGAACAGTTAGACCTATCAGTTTACCTTCAAATATAGTAAATTATGCTTTAGTTGAAAAAGGAGATAGACGATTTGTAAATATACAAAATTTATCAAATGTGCAATTATCAAATTGCTTAAATATTGAAAAACTTGATTTATACTCAGGTTTATATGATGATGGAAATGTATTTAGAGCTATTAGTAATGTTCAAACACTTACAATAGATAATTCTTTAAATATAGAAAAATTATATTTCCAAGGATTTAATAAAATACGTGAAATCAATATAAAAAATATGTTAAAAATGACTGATTTAGGTTTTGATGATATGATGGATAATACATCTATAGCAACATTATATGATATTAAATTTACAAACTGTCCTTTAATACAAACATTATCTATGAATGTTACTGATGAAGACCATTCTGTAAGATTTGCAGAAGATGCTAAATTAGATTTATCTGGATTAACATCAATAAAAACATTTACAACAAATTATTCTATAAAAGGATTAAGAAAAATAATATTACCTTCAACTATAAAAAATATTTTATTTACAAATAGATTTGGTGATAATATATGTGATGTTAAGAATATATGGAGTAATGAATGTTATCATGAAGCAGATGGTTTCGAAGGTATAGATTTCAATGAAATGAAATTAGATACTGTAGATTTACAAGGATTAACATATATTGAAAAAGGACTTAATTTTAATATAGCACCTACAGATAAACATCCTAATTTAAATAAAAATAGAGATGGTAGTGTAGCTAGACCTTGGTTTAGACCAGAAGGTAAAATAGATTTAACAAATTATCTTGAAGATATGACTGGAATGCTTAAAGGTATAGATATAACTAAATGTAAGGTAGTAATAAATAATCCTTCTAAAGATCAATATGATTTAACAAGTTTATTCGAAAATGCTGTGTTAGATAATATAAATACTGTAAATAATATCATATCTAAATTCCCTAAAGCAACAACAATGGATAAATTATTATTGAATTCTACAGGATTGACTAGTATCGAAGGTATACAATTACCAACAAATAATCCTTTAACATTATCAGAAGCATTTAAAAATATGGAAACTATAACTACAGATATTCAGTTTAGTCAAAATGTAACAAATGTACGAGAAGCTTTTCGTGGATGTACAGGAATTAAAACAATACATGCTAACTGGAATAACGAATATACTAATATGGAATACCATGAACATTGTTATAGAAATTGTAAAGGAATAACAACAATAGATTCAGCTGAAGGAACTTTAGCCGAAGTACCTAGATTATGGGGTGGATACGGATTTGATACTGAAGTTACTATGGTTGCTAAAATAAATATAGAATTAATTGGTACTAAAACTATAAGCATAGCTGATAATGAAGGTGAAACAGTTCACTTGTATACAGATTGGGGAGATGGTACTATAGATGATTTATTGACTCATACTTATGCAAGAAATACTGAATACACTATAAAAACACAAAAAATAAGTACTGTAGGAATACCTTTTTCAGAATCATTTAAAAAGGCATTAGTATCTGTATCTCAAATGCCGAATTCTTTAACTTATTATACTAATCTATTTAAAGGATGCGTTAATTTAACAGATGCTAATTTTAAAATAAATAACAAAACTAAATCAATAAGTGGTTTATTTAGTGATTGTAATAATTTAACAGGAGTGAGTATAAATTTACCTACTAGCTGTAATGATATTTCTAATTTATTTAAAGATTGCTCATCTTTAGGAGATTTAGATTTTATTGCTAATTGGGATGTAAGTAAAATAACAACATTATCAAGAACATTCTATGGATGTAAATCAGTTAGAACAATTCCAGTAGGAAATTGGAACACAAGTAATGTAACAACAATATATGGCGTTTTCCAAGGTTGTTCTGCTGCAGAAAACATAGATGTATCTAGATGGAATACTAGTAAAGTAACAAGTGCATCATATGCATTCAATGGTTGTTCTCAATTAGCTGTTATAGATGTAAGTAATTGGAGTACTTCTAATTTCTATGGTGATGCAATAAGAAGTATATTTAATAGCTGCACTTCAGTTGAAATATTAGATATATCAAATTGGAAAATAGATAATATAACTACTTTAAATAATGTTTTCTCTGGATGTTCTAATGTAAGAGAACTAAATGTATCTAAATGGAATACTAGTAAAGTAACAAATATAAGTGGAACATTCCAAAGTTGTAGTAGTGTTAAGGTATTAGATGTATCAAAATGGGTAACAAGTGGAATGAGTTCTTATTCTTACACATTCTCTTATTGTTCAGCATTGACTACATTAGATTTAACAAACTGGTCTTTTGCAAATATAACAACAATAGCTGGAATGTTTTCAGGATGTAGTGAACTTATAACATTAAAATTACCTAATCTAAGTAAAAATAAAATTAAGAAAATGACAGGTACTTTCCAAAATTGTACTAAACTAAAAAGTATTGATTTATCTACATTAAATACTAGTCTATTAGATGATTTACAATCTGCATTTATAAATTGTGAAAATCTTATTGAAATAAAAGGTATTGAAAATTTCAATACATCAAAAGTAACATCATTGTTTAGTACTTTCCAAAGTTGTTATAAATTAGTCAGCTTAGATTTATCTAAATGGAATGTGAATTTAGTTAAAGAAATGGGATGCTTTGCTTCAGATTGTGTAAGTTTAACAACTTTAAATATCAAAGGATGGAAAACATCACCATTAATAAGTATATATTCAGCTTTCCAAAATTGTAGAAATATAAAAGAATTAGATGTTAGTGGATTAGATGTTTCAAATTCTGAATCATTAAATACTGTGTTTTATGGTTGTGAAGCATTAGTATCATTAGATTTATCTAAATGGAATGTGGCTAATGCAAAAACATTCGACGGGTTATTCCAAAGATGTTTATCTTTAACAAATATAAATCTTTCAGGATGGGTTACAACAAAAGCACAAACTTTAAGTTATATGTTTTCAGAATGTACTGAATTAGAATCTTTAGATTTATCTGCAATGGATATAGTAAATGCTAATGATTTAAATTCAAGTTTAAATTTCATATTTAATAAATGTGATCTTTTAACTACTTTACATCCACCTAAAAACATAAATGCTAATATAACACTACCAAATAATTTATCAATTTCTTCTGTTAAAGAAGTTATTACTAATTTAAATAATAGAACATCTAATACTTCTGCAATATTGAAAGTTGGAAGTAACAATATGACTTTATTAGAAAGCGATAATGATACACTTAATATGGCTATAACTAAGAATTGGAGTGTGGTATCATGATATTAGAAAATAGAGGTCAATTAAGAATATTAACACCAGATGAAGGTAATGTTTTATTTAAAAAGAAAGATACAGATAATAGAGAATATTTTAATAAAGTATATCTTGCTATAAGTGAAACAGAAGAAGATTATTCTGAAGTCTCAAAAGATTATGCTTATGGGTTATCTACAGATAAAGAATATTTACAACTAAAAGAAAATTATGGAAATGTAGAAAAAATGCTTAAATTACAATCAGAAATAATAGATTCTATATTATTTCCTAAAACTACAATAAATAATAAACCTTTAGATAGCTTATCTGAATATATAACAATGAGAATAAATGATGGTGTTATTGATTATGAAACAGCTATAAAGCATTATCCTGAATTAAAATCTAAAATAGATGCTATGTTATAAAAAATAGGAGAGTACACATGTACTCTCCTAAAATAAATACAATATAATAAGGACGGTGATAATAATGATTAATACAAGTAGATTAGTTTCTAGTATTAAAATGGATTTAGGTCTTATCGGAATAAGAATGCCATTTGAAAATGTTGATGAATTAATAATGGAGATAGTTAGAATAAAAACATTGCCAGTATTTAATGAATTATCTCCATATAAAGTATCTGTTGTTATAAATGTAAATGATTTAAAAGTAGCAGATACTAAAGTTGAAAGTATAACATATATATTACCAGATGATATGTTTGGTGATAGACAAATAATGATGATAAATGATGTTCAACCAGAACAAGATCAACTTACACATAGAAGTGCATATGATACAGGATTATACACTTATGATTTAACATCATGTTATTGTGGATATCAAGAACTTATGTTGGCTCAAGCTCAAGCAAATTTATTAAGTTCAGCTATGCAGGGAACAACATTTAAATTCATACCACCAAATCAATTAGAAATATATGATGGGTATGGTGTAAGTAATCTGTATAGAGTTGAATTTTGCCTAGAACATTCAGAAAATTTAACAACATTACCAGCAACAACATATACATCATTTTTAAAATTAGCTACATTAGATGTTAAAAAATATATGTTTGATAACTTAAAACATTATGATAATCTATCTACAAGTTATGGTCAAATAGCAATGAGAATAGATGATTGGTCTGGAGCTCAAGATGAAAGACAACAATTGATAGAAAAATGGGAACAAAGTTATCATTTAGATTTAAATCAATACATTCAAGTTTAATAAATATAGAGGATTGGAATATTCCAATCCTCTATATATTAAAATTTTCTTAAAAAATTTCTTATATCATGTTTTATTTTGTCTTCAGTATTAACATAGTATGTGTCAGTACCTTCTTTAAGAATAATATGTTTTAAATCTTTAGTTAGTTTTATTGTTTCTGGTATTACTTCACATATATTTTTTATTAATTTGACATTACTAGATTCTTCTGTTACAAAATCAGTTAACATTGATTCATTAACACAAAATGCATAATCTTCTTGATTTTCAAATTCAGTAGATTCAGTAGTAACTATAGGTTGTTGTATTATACTTATATCTTTACTATCATCTCTATATGCTTCCACATGAGATGGTAATATAACTGTATCATATGCTATAACATGTGCTCTAGTATTCATTATAGCATCACCATTTCTATTTGTACTTAATTTTGCAACTGCTCTTAAACTATGAGCAGGTTCCATACCTTGAAGTATTCTTCTTGTTAACATAGTGCCCATAGCACCATCATCAAATGTTTCAAATTCACCTTTAAGTAAATTTCCTGATCTATAATAAGAATTAACTCGACCACAAACTCTAGCAGGGTCAATTTGAGTAACTCTAGACATCTCTTTACTTAGTGGATGCCCGTATTCACTAACAAAAGAACCTTTTTTTATTAATTCTTGAACATGTGGTGCTGCTAATGATTCCATTACAGCATCTCCACTATATATTCTTTTATTTCTATTCTTAACTTCAAATGATTGAAGCACAGTATCAAATTTTAAATAAAGTAATCCATTATTAGTACATTCTCTAACATTTCTTATTTGAACAGGTTCTGATATATTTTCCATTAACACATATCCAACTACATTATCTTTTTTCATATTCTTACCTCCTATGCTCCAACTATATCTGCTAGTATTGTATTTATATTACCTATTTTTGTATCAACATAAGATGTTGATACAAAATTATCTAAATTATACGTTGCTTGATTTGTACCTGTCATTTCTATATACCAACTAGGTGCTACGCCATTACCACCAGCAAATTTTACACTAGGTGATTGATAGGCTACGCTAATGACACCTTTAGTATCACTACCACCAAATGCTATTCCTGAACTATAATTTCCTGTTAACCAATTTGGTGCTGAAGCTCCTGTTCTAATAGATTTTAATAAAAATCCACTATAATCATTTCCATTTACTAACATAGACCAACCAGCATTAAGACTAGTATTTTCAACTTCAACACTAAGAGTACTTTCTGTTAATCCATGACTATGCGAAGCTGAAGCATATCCACTATGAGTATGATTAGTTGTAGCTGCTCCTATATTTGATGGAGTTATATCTATAGTTTTATTAGAACTACCATTAAAAGTTCCAGCATTTGTACCATTTGTTTGTATTGTAAGTGAACCTGAAGTTTTTGCTGCTTCTGTAGCAACACCACCTGCAGAAGAAGAACCTGCATATTTATGAGTATGTGTTGTTATAACACCAATTAATTTAGCTTCTATTTCTGCTTTTGTTATATCACTATTTTTTTGAGCATTTGTAGGAGCATGTGCTGATGTAGCATGTGTGTATGCTGTATTCCCATAATCACCTCTAAAAGCATCTGTTGATCTAGTTCCTATTACTGGTGGAAAAGTAGATGGTTTTTCCATAACATTTCTCCAATACACATCTGCATTTTCAGTAGTTACCCCATTTAATAATTCTGCCCATTCACCAGGTTCACCATCATCAGTACAAACCCAACCTATATTTTTGCCTACACCCCAAGGATTTATAATAATATCACCCATTTTATATGTTCCTGTTGTGGGAAGTTCTTCGGCAAGAGTTATTTTATTATTTACAAAATAATTATTATCTTTAGTACTTACTATTTTATTAGCATTACTTGGTATTGTTGCCATTTAAAAACACTCCTTTCTTTTAACCTTATTAAATTGTTTTTTAATCCCATTCTAATAACATTTGGAAATAAACTTCTCCAGTTAAATTATTTATTATTCTAGCTTCATTAGAATTTTTTAATATTTTAAAATTTCTAGGTGATAATGATATAGCATCATACCATTCATCATTAAATTTATATTGAACATTATCTGATTCATTATATATTGGTGATGTAACTAAAACATCATCATTTTGTTGCATTATGCAAGGTTTATAATCAAAATCAGAATACGACATCATGTCTTTTGGTTTTATATATGGTATATCACCATTATTTATTCCTTTTATTATATTATCTAATGATAAATTAGCTTTATCTGATGGGACAACGGCATCTATATAACAATTTGTTGTTTTCGTATTACTTAAACTCATAGCAACCATAGTTTTAGCTCTACCATATTCTTCAGATGCAACTCTATGAGCTGAATACTTATATCCATATAATTTCATACTAAATTTTTCTATAGTTAAATAATTCGCTGAATATTCAGATGATGCTGAACCTTTTCCATTTGTTTCTCCATTATACATACACATCCATGAACCGTAACCGTTAGTATTATTAGCCCATCTTAAAAATGCAGAACGCCCATTATTTGAATTTAACATTAAATCAGCCTCTGGCATTTTAGTATATGCTCCAGCAGATTTCCATTTATATCCAAAAAAACCAGTACTATCATGTTTAGATAATGGATTACCTGATGCCCATGTAGTATGTTTACAACCTCTAAACTGAACTAACTGAGTTGCATTATAGTTACCTGAACCACCAGTACCTCCACCAAATCTAGGTGTACCTGGATCTACTATATTTCCTCCACCTTCTATTTTAGAATATTTCAATCCTATTAAACCAAACTGTATACCTCCCGCAGGACCATTTGCATTACGTACAATACCCCAACCTTGTCTAGCATAACTATATCTCCAGTTTCCATAATTTTTTCTATAATTAGCCATTTTGGTTTCACCTTCAAGAGGTATAACTTCGTTACCTTGAACAACACCACCAGGATATATTTGTATCCAACCATTATTGTAATCATTTCTTCTATATATTGTAGGGTAATTCTCTTTAGCATCTCCACCAACCCATCCAGTATTAGCTGAATTACGCAAAAAAACATCATTTGTATCATTATAATTAATCCAACCATTATTATTTGTGTTTCTTTTAAATACACCATCGGCATAAACATTACCATTATCATCTGTAGTTGATTCTAATTTTTTTACATATGATGATCCTAAAGATATCCAACCACCAGATAACAACTGACCCCATGTTTCATCAGTGTTTGTAGAATTTATTGTATATACTCCTTTATCGGTTATGGTTCCTATAAGATCGTATGACGTTCCTGGACCGTTTCTTATATTCAATGAAGACGCTATTACTTTAACCTGATAAGCCATTTAATATCACCTTCTTAACTAGTTTTTATCCACACAGAACCTGCACCAACACTACCAGGATCTGAATTTTGAATCCACAGTTTTTTACCTTGTTGAACATATATTTTATCATCAATTTCATATTTTGTATAATATCTATCATCATGATTATGACTTCTTGGTGCATATGATGAAAATCTATTATCTATTTCATTTTTTCTATAATAAAAACTATCATGATTATGTGATGTTAGATTTCCTATAAGTTTAGCTTCTATTTCGTATATTGTTATATCACTATTTTTTTGAGCATTGGCTGGAGCATGTTGTGATAATGCATGTAGATATGCAGTATAACCATAATCACCTCTAAATGCAGTTGATGATGTTATACCTAATTCTGCAGGAAATCTTAAAGGTTTATTTGTTATTTCACTCCAACTATGTGTATGTGCTGCACCAGATATATTCTTTAATACATTATTTATATATTCTTTATCATAATAATTAGTTATTATTTGATTTTTAGTAAAATATCTATCATCATGATTATGTTCTGCAGTTGCTATTGAACTTAATAATTTCAATATTTCGTTTTTAGTATAATATCTACTATCGTGATTATGTGATGTTACATCACCAGTTAATTCAACGTTACTTTGAAGTTCCATCCATCTACCAGGTGTTCCACTTTCGATACACATCCAACCCCATACTTTATTATTGATTGAAGTAGATATCACTATATCATTTTTTCTCCATGTTCCATTTGTAGGTTTATTAAATGAAACTGTAATTATATTATCTGTAAAAAAAGTATTAACTAAATCAGTAATTACTTTATATGTTGCCATAAAACTCTCTCCTTTCTTTTATTCGCATTAAAAAATTGTTTTACGATATTATTACTAACTAAAATAGTAATAATATCGTAAATAAACTATTCTTTATTATTTTGCACTGTTGCTACTATAGTACTTGATATTTTATTAAATGCATCCAATAAACGTTGATTTTCTTGTTTTAATTCTTCATTTTCAAATACTAAATTAGTATTTTCTTTTAAAAGAGCTTGATAATTTTCTCTTAATTGAAATTGATAATTTAACAGTGTCGTTATATTTTCATTAGCCGTTGCAAGATTATCGCTTAATCTATTAACTTGTGCTTGCAAATCTTCCATATTTTTACCCCCAATCATCAATATCGTTTTCTATTGCGAATGTGATTTCATCCCATTCGTTTTCTTTAATGTCATCTGTTATATCATTTTCTATTGCAAATGTAATTTCATCCCATTCATCATTACATAATAACACAGCACCTGTCAATTTTGGATCAGCTAATGGTATTGGTAATATTTCACAATCATTTGGATTTGCATTTGGTAATGGTTCAAATTTCATATAGTATCACCTACTCAACGATGTCTACATATTCAGATGAAATATTTATCCATCCTATTCCTGATAATAATTTACCCCAAGAACCATTCTTTTCAACTATTGTATAAGCATCTCCTTGGAATACTCTTTCAACTATAACATAATCAACACTAGGACCTTTTCTAACATTAAGTTCTTTTGCTTTTATTTTAACTATGAATTTAGTAGATGGTGTTTCTGTTGGTTGTGGTACTGCAACTTCTACTTTAGTCACATAATTTTCATTTAAACTTATCCAACCTGCACCTGATTTTAATTTACCCCAAGTACCTTGAGAATTTACTTCTACTATAGTATAAACATCATTTTTATCTAATTTACCAACACTTTGATATGCTGTACCTGGTCCTGTTCTTATATTTAAGTCATCTACTAATATCTTAACCATAAAAGATTTAGTTTCAGAAGGAACTACTTTAGTTACATAATCTGAACCTATTGACATCCAACCGTCTAATTCTTTTACTAAACCCCAGTTACCAGCAGAATTTGTTTTAGTTATATTGTATATTGAACCTTTTTTAGCAGTTCCTATAATATTATAAGACGTAGATGGTCCACTTCTAACATTAAGATTATCAACATTAACTTGTACTTTAAAGTTAACTATCTCAACAACATCTTCTGTTGTTGAACCTTGTTGTAATTTACTTATATCATATGCTTTTACTTTAGGATAAAAATTCTTTTCCATAATTGCTTTTTTGTTTCCTCCAAAGAATTTTAATCCTGGGCAAGTTTTACAACTTCTAGAACTACTATAATCTCCTATATAACTACCACCAGCAGTAAACCAACAATGTGGTTTTATATTGGTACTATTTATAGTAATTTTAAATTTATTAGCTAATATAGCATAACATGCCAATACTGCATTTTTTTGAGCTTCAGTCATAATATCTTTATCAAAATTACCATAAATTTCTATACATACAGCATTAGTATTCCAACCTTTTATTCCTATAGGAGTTTTATTAAAAGATCTACCTGTTACTATATGACCATTAGGGAATATTGATAATTGTTGTGCTATATCATCCCAATTATTAGTATGCATGTGATAATATTTAGTATTATATTGTCTTCTTAGTGCATTATCTTTTGCCCAGCATGAATAATCTGGTAAATACATGTGATGCACTTGTAATCTAGTTATTTTTCTAGTTACTTTTAATTTTTTCATATAATTAGCGAATTCTTCTATGTTTTCAAATTCGGTAAAACCATAACCTGTTTTCATATAAATTCCTCCTTAATTATTTATTATTTTATTGTTTTGGAAATGAAAAAATAACGAATAAGGAATAATCCTTATTCGTCTAATAATTTAATTCATAAACTCCATAACATTTCTTTTTGAAAACAGATAATCTTTTTTTATACATTTCTTTTACCTTTGGAAAACCAACATCTATAAGTTCTATGTGGAAAGTATATTTATCAGGTATTTCTCTTAATCTACCACATACTTGTTCTGCTGTTATATGAGCATTATATGGTTCACACATTATATTGTATCGCAATCCTGGTAAATCAAAACCTGTTCCACAAGATTGTGGAGTTGTACTTATAATATCTGCTTCTTTATAATTTTCTTTTTCTTTTTTGCTCATTTTTGAATGATATGTTTTGATATCTTTATCTTTATACCATTCTCTAACTTTATCAGCTATAATTTCACTACTTTCTATTTTAGACGATAATATTAAACACTTACCGTCTATTTTTTCAAATTTTTCCATAACATATTGAATAACTTCAAATAACATTCCATTTGATAATTGATAATCCATATAGGCATATCTATCAAATCCTTTAGGACCCCTAATAGACATTCTAGCTTCTATATCTGGTTTAGAATTATATAATATAGCTATATATTTAATATGTTTTCTTTTTTCTCCTCTCGTTTCATAACCATATTTAGCTATATTTTTAAAACACAATTTAAACACTCTATCTTCACCTCTATCGGTTCTTTCAAATGTTGCTGTTAAATAAAATGTTTTAAAAACATTCGTATGAAAATCTATATTTAATATGGAACTAAATTCTATATGTGCTTCATCAAATACTTTTATTCCTATTTTCATTTCTTTAAATAAATCATTTAAACTATCCCATCCATGTTTTTTAGCATATTCATGAATAGTTCTATGATTAACTAAATATATATCATAATCAGAAGAATCATCAAATTTTTCTAATACTTTAGTACCAGATATATTTAAAATTCTTCTTTTATCTATATTAGTAAATTTTTGAATTGAACTATACCATTGTTCTTTTATATTCTCTGTATGAGATATTATTATAGCTTTGCAATGCAATAAACATAATGATGCTATAACACAATAAGTTTTGCCATCTCCAGTATCTAAATTTAATGATAATTGAGAATACCCGAAACTTTTTTTAAATTTGTCTGTTCCTACAAGAAAAGATATTGCTTTTTTTTGAATGTCATCTCTTGGTTCAGTTTTTAATTTAAAGTTAGTTTTTTCATATTCATTATATTCTTTATTAGTTACTACTGGACATTTAAGTTTAGATTTTATATAATCAACATCTATACCTCTTGGAAGAGTTAATATATTATTATCCTCATCATATGACAAGCCTTTCGGTTCCCATCTATAATAATTACTATTCCATACTGATAGACTTTTTTCTAATTCTTCACAATCTCCTGGTCTATAATCATATACTTTTATAGACGAATTATTTAATAATATTTTACTAGCCATATTATTTACCTCCTTTTTAAAATATTGTTAAACATTGATTTAAATCGTATATATGTAATGTATAAACATTTCAATTATATATAATATATTCGGATAAAGGAATAAATATTTTTAGGAGGTATGTGTATATGAAAAAATTGTTATATATGGTAGATGTTATGCTTTTTGATGTATTTGGTTCTGGGGAATATGAAACACCAATGAACATAATGAAATTAACAGTAAAAGCAGAAGACATATTTGATGCTAAAAAGAAAGCAAAAGGAATACTGGGTAAAAAATTTCTAGATGAAGATTATGATCCTAAGATGGCAGAAGGTTTTAAATATATTCCAATAAGACTTCGTGAAGATAAACTCATTATATACAACGATTGGAATGATAAAATGACAGATAAAGAAATAAAAGATGAAATAAGTTTCATCAGTAAAGAAATAAATGACGAAAAATTTAATGACATTTATACTGAAGAATTCAATAATCAACTTGCCAAATATAACATGGGGGTGATATCATTAGAAACATTTTTCGACAGAATGTATATTTCAGAAAAAAATGGACAATTGATATATGACTTTAGAAAATGGAATAAAGATTTTGAAATTGACAGAAAATATGATACTAGAGTATTTGATTGGATTTTAGAATAATTAGGAGGTATGTGTATATGAAAAAATTTATGGTATTATTTAATGGAGTTAAAATAAGCAACAGAGATAATGAATGCAGAGTAATAGACGATATCTTTATAATTGAAGCTGTTGACAACAATGATGCTTTCGCTAAATTAGAAGACGTATATTACAAGCAATTCGGAATAAAACCATCAATAGGAGACATGACAATAAAAGAATTAGACAGCCTTAGTGGACATATATATTCAAATAACACAATAATTGATTTTGACAGAAAAGTGAAAGAACGCATCAAGGAATATGAAGAAAGAGTAAAATTTTATGACAATGGCGATTATGATGATGAAGAAGAATACGAATACTTAATGGAACAACATCATTTTAGAACACTTTATCATCGTAACTTTTTAGAAAATGCAGAAAAATATTTCAATGGAGAAATGACTCAAAAAGAATTCTGCAGAGAAATGCATATTAGACAGTATAATGACGAAATGGTAGAATGCATCGAGGACTGGAATATATGCAATCTTTCTTATGATGATTATGAAGAATATATTTATGGATATGATTATGACACTGATGAAGAATATGACTATTAATATCTATTTATATCTATATTCTTTTAAGGGATTTCACAATCCCTTATTTTTTTCTATGTTCCTGGGTTAAGTATGATCCGTAATTCATGAAATTTCATTACTATATTATAAAATTGAATAAGGTATAAAATTATTTATACTTTATATCTTTTATTATAATTTGGAGGTAATATCATGTACAGATATAAAGAAATAAAAATAAACAAAGAGGATGTAATAAGTGATTTAAACAAAGCAGTGAAAGAAACTTCAAAGGACTTGACAGGGAATTTTGGTGAATTAGAACCTATGTATTGGCTTGACAATGAAATACCAGTAATAAATAGTTCTGCTATTGCAGAACAATACAACATACAATTTGCAGCACTTGCTACTTTCACAGATGGTACATCTATTATTATAACAGATATACTTTTTAATAAGTATCTTACAGAAGATGAACAAGATGCTATTCTTGCACATGAACTTGGACATTATGAATTTAAAAAGAATGGAGTAGATAAAAACTCCATGTCTAGATTAAAATGGGAAATGTTGGCAGATGCTTTTGCTGTTAATGTATATGGGCATGAAAGAGTGTTAGATGCTTTGTACAAAACAGCAAAAATTTCTCAACTAATCTATGGAGATAAAATAGACATGCAAGAAATGAAAAATAGATTAGTTGAGATACAAATGGATAAAATAAAAAATAAATAGCCTTTAAGGCTATTTATTTTTTTCTATGTTCCTTGATAATTTATAATAAAAAAAATAAAATAAAGAGATAATCCAATGGATTATCTCTTTATTTTTTTATGATAATGTTTTCTTGAATAATAAATCTAAAGGTCCTCTACCGTTTTTATTGAATGTTGTATAAGAACCCAATTGTTTCTTTAAATAATCGTATGCTAAACTTGTAGTTATAGCTGGATTATATTCTAGTGATAATGGATATCCTAATACAACATAATCCACAAAGATTTTTCTAAAATCAGGACGTTTCAAGAAATCATTTTTATCTCTAACAAGATTTCGTAACATAATAGCAGCATGAACACTATTTATTTTAATATCTGATTCTATCATTAATTCTATAAATTTTTGTTCCATTTGTTCTATTGTTACAAAATAACTTCCAAAATAACTTCCTTTTAATAAATTGTCTGTATCTTTTAAAGGTTTAGTCATTTCATTATTTTGGATATTTATGCTAAATAAATAAATATCCTGTAAATCTTCTAAAGGTATATTATAAGTTCCTTCACCTGACATTTCATATTCATTTAAAAATTCATCAAAATCAGGATGAACAAATAATTCTTTACCTTCTTCTTCAACTATTTCATATATTTCTCCTGTTCTTATATCTATTATTTTTATATATTGTATAAATTTATTAAATTTTTCATTATCTGCCAATTCATCTAATCTTATAATATTGTCTAATTGTAATATATAATATTTGAATTCTGTATCTGTTTCCGTATCATGTGGTAATCGTATTTGATTAGCGTCTAATTTAAAGAATTTATCAAATATTGCATTAAATATTATCATTTGAGATATTGTTTTATTTAGATGTTTTGTTGATAATATGTTTTGACCTAATGGTCTAGTTATTAATGTTGAACCTAATAATCCCACATCCATAAATTTATTTATTTTTGACATACTACCATAACAAGTATGGCAAACACCATGTTTAGACGCACATTTTGTAGGATCTCTTAATAATATATGTCTTCCTATTAGATGAGTATCAGTAGATTTTAAAATCTTAAAATTACGTTGTCCTTCTAATCTATAATATCTACCTGATACTTTTTTAAGAAATTTTTCATTAGTGATATATAATCTAACAGTATGGTGCGTATGACAATCTTGTTCATCATTGATATATATACCTGCTGCAGATAATTTTAATAATAATGACATATGACCACTATCACCCATTTTTTCTTTATTTGCTATTAATGGCTTTCTTGCTGCTTGAGCATCAAGATAATAATCTCTTATATTATTTAAACCTCCAACTATAAAATTTGAATTTATTGGTAATGGTATTGTATTACCTAATAAATCTGATTTTAATCCTCCTGATATAGAACATTCTCTCAATTGTTCTATTTTAATACCTGTTCCTGACATAACAACATCTTGAAGACAATTTTCATTATCTTTCATTATTTGAACTTCTTCATGCATTAAACTATCCAGATAATTCTCAACTTCTTTTGGTTGCATATCATCTGGTATTTTTGTATGAATTATTTCATTAAATCGTTCGTTTTCATTAGCTAATTTAATAAATGAATCTTCAAGATTTATTGTTGAACCTATTAATTGATTAAAATCTTTTGGTATTCTATTTAATCTATAAATAATATTATGAATAACTTCATTTAATTGTATGAATTTTTCTTCTGTTTCTGTAAATTCATCAATATAAGGTATTATAATATTATTATCAATATATTCTTTTATAAGTTTATTGTTTATTTTCCTTGCATCTATAAGATGATTTATATTTAATTCTATATCAACACCTAATTCTATAAATCCATTTAAGAATATCAAATTTGTTAATAAATGTCTTAATTCCATTTCTATCATTCCTTCTTTTTTATTAAAGAAGACTTTTACTGGAAATTTTCTTATTTTTTCTATTTCAAATCCTTCTGATAATATATAATAAATATCATCATATAATGATTTAAATAATTCTCTATCATGTAATATAGAATTTAAATCAAATATTTTATCTCCTCCATATCTTTCTTCGAGATAATCATATAGATTATTCTCTATTTTTAAATATTCCTCTAAGTCAAAAGTGAATTCTTTCTTCATATAATATTTACCTCCTTAAAATATATATTTATTTGTTAGATGTTATATGATATTCTATTATATAATATATAATTGATTAAGTCGAGTTTTACAAAGTTCATTAGCTTAATGCTAATGAACATACCTTCCCTTCCGTACTTTTATTTATATTTTAACAACTCATTCTTCGGACTTCATTTTATATTTCGTCCTTCATCATTTTTGCTCTTCCTCCTTACGGAGTTGTTTGTATGTATTAAATTTTATTGATTATTTTTCATTTTTATTTATTACTTATAAACAATAAACATATTATTTATAAATAATAATTAATACAACAATATATTAAAGAGAGTGAAATATTTCTGTCTATTACTCTCTTCCCCTTTATATTGTTGGTTATAAAAGATAAGAAGAATATGGAATATTCCATATTCTTCTTATTTCTTTATTTTTTTCTACTTAAAAGATTATGAGCTTTAGCTGTAGCTTTACCAACTATTTTTGATTTAGTATTTTTTGCAGCTTTCATTTTTTGTTTAGCTAATGTTTTTGCTTGAGCTCCATATCTTTTATGAATTTTTTCTTCTAAGAATCTTTCTAATTTCCAAATAGTCATTAATTTTTTAAAATCTCTATCATTTTTTTCTTTAGCTATTTGGAATTCAGCCATTTTTTCTGCTTTAGATTTTTTTGCATGTTTGTCTAAACGAACTATAGTTCTTTCACAAAGAATACCTTCATTACATGCTTTATCTAAATCATAAGCATTGTTTTCTAATACATCTTGTAATTCTTCAGTGCTAAATGTATCCATTATAGCAGCTTCTATTATCATAGATGTAGCTTCATTTTCATTTTCAAAATTATCTACTATTTCACCGTTTTTATCAAATAACATATGTTATCATTCCTTTCATTTTTTATTTTAATTAATATCTTATTATCTTGTTTATTAGCTTTCAATATTATTTAATACAATATAGTAATTAAATGAAAGGAGTTTTAATATGATGAATGATGATTCTATAATAGAAATACTAGAGAGTATTATTAAAGATTCAGATGATAAAATAAAAGCTAGGGCATTTTGTAAAGATGTTCAAAGATTAGGTAAGAAATATGGATTATCATATTTCTTTGTAACAGAAGGTGCGAGTTGTACAATGAATAATGGAAATCCTGCTGTTAGAAATGCTAGATTAAAACATGAAGAATGGGAAAGAAATCATGGATATGATCCTGATGAAGATTGGTCAGAAGATAAGAGATAAGGATATCCCTTATCTCTTATTTCTATGTTCCTGTGTAATTCATAGGATTTCATTACTATATTATATTAGTGAATAAGGATATAAAATGGTTTATATCTTATTTAAATAAAATATATTTTAAAATACATGGAGGTATTAGTAATGAGAATATTAAATACAATAGAAAGAAATTTAAGAAATTTAAGTAAAAGTGAAGCTGTTAGTAATGATGAAATAAGAACATTCGTTATCAATCAATACAGAAGATTAAAATTAGCTGGTTTCAGTGAAGAAGAAATAGCGAATTGTGTCATATTAAATGATAAAGAAAGAGAAGCAATGAATAAAGAATTTAATTTATTAGATTCAACTAAATCAGATATAACTAAATCTATAGCAGATTTATATATAGATGAACTTGATAATGATAATACTGATAATAACACAGAAGAAGAAATAGTAGAAGTTGAAGAAGTCAAAGAAGAAAAAGACAATAAAGTTGTATTGACAAAAGAAGAAAAAGAAAAAGCTGAAGATATCTTACCTGTTAGTGATGAAGAAGAAAAAGCTGAAGCTAAAGATAATTCATCTGATAATGAAAAAGAAGAAGTGAAAAATGAATCAGAAGAAAAAGAAGAAGCTAAAGCTGAAGAAATCTCATCTGATAATAATGAAAAAGAAGAAGTTAAAGATTTGACAGATGAAGAAATAATAGACAAAGCAATAAAAGAACAGTTAGAAGTAATAAGTAGTGAAGAAGAAAAAGCTAAAATGGAAAAAATACTTAGAAAATCTTTCAAAGAAAATAAAGAATTAGTAGAAATTTATAGAAATAAATATAATGCTACTTCTAAATTTAATAACACTGTTGAAAAGATATCTAATTCAAATGATAATAAAGAATCAGAAGATGAAGGTGATTATGTATATTTAAACATAGCTCCAGAAGAATTAGAAGACTTAGTAAATGATATAAAAAATGATTATGATAATGACTATGGTGTTAAAACAAATAAGAAAGAATTAAGATCTATAATAATAGATATCTTAGATAAAAATGAAAATCTATTAAAAGCTACAACATACGGAGAATTATACAGTAGAACTAAAGATATCTTAGATGATATGATAGATAGTAGTACTGTAGAAATAGGAAATGACAATCAAGATGAATTATTAAAAGATCTAAATTCAATATTCGGTATTGATTAATTCATATAAATAAAAGCCATAGAATTCTATGGCTTTTATTTTTTTTATAAACAACTTAATAAAGAAATGATCACCCTAATTATTTTTTTCTCTTGTCAATATTATAACCAGAATATAATTGTATATTCTGGTTATAAATTTCGTATATATTAAAAAGGAGGCTGTTTTTATGAGTAAAAAAATAGTAAATGATAATGAGCTATATTCTATATCAGATTGTGTAAAAGAATTTATACCTAACAGTAATAAACAAGTTTGTTCTGCATTTGTAGATTTTTTAGTTAAACAAGGATTATTGACAAAAGAGGCTGTAAAATATAGATTAAGAAAACATTATATCTATAGCGTGAGTGGTATTTTAAAAGACAATTTAATGGGTCATTATTATACTGAGCCAAAAAAAGTTAAGGGTGAAATAAAAAATGGAACATTGTATTTTGACAAATATATGTGTCAAGTAATGTGTACTTTATATCTATCCTATATTTCAATAATAGAAGAAGAACAAGATAAAGAATTTATTGTTTCTGAAGATATGTTGAAAGAAGGTATGTTATGTGCAGCATTAGAAAACTATGTTCCTAAGATAGACGAATAATAATGATAAATATCTATAAGGATTGACCTTATAGATATTTTTTTATTTCAAAATTAACAAAAAAATAATTAAAAAACTTTATTGGAGGTAACAATTATGTGTAATATGAGAGATTATGTTAAATGGGATATATATGAAAAAGCCATAGAAGATCATATAAAGGAAAAAAAAGAGTTACAAACACAAATAAATTTATCAGAAACAGGAATAAAAGTATTAGAATCTATATTAGATGACAAAAATAAAGAATTAGAAGATCTTAAAAATAAATACGATAATTTATACAGAAAATATTGTTTATTGCTAGATAAAAATGACGAATTAACATCTGCTAATGAATCTCTAATTGAAAAGGTTACTATATATGAAAATGGTGTATATCATGTTAGAGATGCTATAGAAGAAATGGATATGATGTTAATAAGTAATAAATATGATGATGAGGAGGAATAATAATATGAAGGAATATAATGTAATATTAATTCACTATGACCCAACAGCTTTTATCGACGGTAAAGAAGAAATCGAAGTAGAAGCTCTTAACGAACAAGATGCTTTTAAGAAAGCAGAGGATTTAATGTTTAATGATTCTAGATATAAATATTTATATGAAAACGGTTATATTATATCAGATGTAATCGAAATAATTGATAGAGGTGAAATATAATGTTAAATATGAATGTAAATATAAATGAATGTACTGAGGTAATATTAAACTATTCTAAAGATATATTGGATTGGTTAGAAGAACACAAAGAAAAAGATATACCAAAAGATATGATAAAGCAAAATCTAAAAGAACTTATAGATAGTAGTATAGAATATTCTGATGTATTATGTAAAGATTACCTAATAAATGGTTTTGATATCCAAGCTGCTGTAAATCAAAAATGTATGAGTTTAATAATAACAGAATTATATATGGCAAAAGCTATTGATGAAGAAATTTGCATAAAACGATTGAATAATATAATAAATGACATAGCTAGTCAAAAATCAATAATTGAAAATGCTATTATTCTTGTAGATGAAATAATATCTGTTTCATATAAAGTTATAGGTATAAATAGATTTAATAATAAATTATATTTACAACATATAAAAACTTCAGAATATATTGAATTCTCAGGAATAATGCGTCTTGGACAATTTATGGAATTTATAATATTATCCGTATGTAAAATAAAAAAAGAAGATATGTATATAACTAATAGTTATAATGGAAACTGGATTGTTCAATCTAATTTAATAAAGCCAGATTCTATATATGATATGGATTATGGAAAATCCTTCAGTATATTAAAAGATAAAGATTATTCTAATATAATAAATTATACAAAAAATAAAAAGAATCTCATGATGAGCATATTTAATTCTTGGAATGATATTGATAGATTGAATAGTCCAAATGCAGTTATTTATATAACAGATTCAACAGAATCAGCTAAAAAAATACAAAACTTAATAGGAAGAAGATGTACTATTTTAAATACATTCGGAGTAAAAGAAGATGAATTACCAGATATTATATTTGATGATATTGTCGTAATAGATTTCTTCAAGTTTACAACAGATCAAATAAAAGAAAGAACTTATAATTCAATACCATGTTTTTATGTAAAAGAAGGTGCAGAATTAGAAGGTAAATTAGAATAATATATTAACCCAGTGAAATATCACTGGGTTATATTTTTTTATAATAATTAGTACAAAAAATTAAGAGGTGATAAAATGAAAGTAGATATGAATAATTATTTTATAGAAGATTGGATGGCACAGATGAAACAGACAGTTAAATTAACGTATCCAACCTTAACAGATAAACAAATAAACGATTATCTTGTAAAAATACTAGAAGATAATATAAAAGTTCCAATTGCCACATTAGATAATAACTATTTAAGAAAAACAAAACGAGTAGATGCATTATCTTTAATACAATGGATAAAAGATAATGAATTTATAATAGCAGGTAATGGGACTATATTTAAAAATCAAAATCAAGAATATAATCCTACAATTCACATGTTAATAGGATTAAAAGAACAAAGAACTAAGTTAAAAAATGAAAGAAATTCATTAGACCCAAATTCTTATGAATATAAAATAAAAGATATAGGTCAAAATACAAAGAAACGTGCAATGAATTCAGATTATGGTGGAGCAGGTTCTCCTATAACATTTTTCTATAATCTATATTGTGCAGTATCTACAACAGCAACAGGACAATCATTGATATCTACAGCAATGTGTACATTCGAAAATTTCTTTTCTGATAATGTTAAATTTATAGATTATGATGATTTTGCTGTTTATGTAAATAATATAGTTAATGAAGAATATACAATCGATGCTTCATTTTTAGATGATAAATCAATAGAAGATGTGTTTTATAGATTAAGAAAAAAATTTATATATTTTAGACAAAATTATGAATATCCTATGATGCATATCTTAGAAGGATTAAATCAACAAGATTTAAATAAATTATATTATAAAAATAATTTATATGAATTTTGTAGATTACCTAAAATTAAAAAGATGTTATTTAATTTAACTAGTAAAACAAATGATTTCTTAGACCCAAATGATATACCAGATAACATACACAAAGACTTAGAAATTTTTTGGAATTATTTAAATAATTTTGTAGTATACAATTATTTTGCTTTTAATAGAATAGGTAGATTAAATTGTGACCCTAGAGATACAGTATGTACTATAGATACAGATTCAAATATGTTAACATTAAGTCCTTGGGTTGATTTTATGTTAGAAGAAATAGTTAGAGATGATGCAGAAATATTAAATAAAGGTAGTAAAAATTTAGTATATATATTTATAAATACAATATGTTTTATTGCAACTAAATTAATAACATCACATTTAATGAAATTTGCTGATCGTTCTGGTATATTACCAGAATATAAACATTTTTTAAATATGAAGAATGAATTCTTATTCTTTAAAATGTTATTATTTGAAACTAAAAAACGTTATATGAGTAAAATATTATTAAGAGAAGGTCATGTATATGAAAAATTAGACAATAAAGGTGTAGACCATCTTAAATCAACATGTAATGATTTTACTAGAGATTTTATAACTAATTTAATAGCAAGTGAAATATTAGAAAAAGAAAACGATGATATAGTTATAAAAAATATAATAAATGGAGTTGATGATTTAGCAAATAAAGTTAGAGATTCTTTGGAAAAAGGAGAAAAAACTTTCTTAAGTCCAATGAAAGTAAAACAAGAAGGAGCATATAAAAAACCATTCCAAGAACAATCATTTAGGGGAGCATATGCATGGAATGTTATATATCCTGACCAAACGATAGAATTTCCAGACCAAATAGATGTTGTATTATTGAATATACCAACATTAGAAACAATAGAGGATATAAAAGATAAATATCCTGTTGAATATAAAAATATAAAAGAAAGAATATTTGAAAGTAGAATAGATGAAGTTAAAAAGAAAGGTTTAATGGTATTAGCATTACCTAAGAAAATAAAAGAAATACCTGAATGGTGTAGACCATATATAGATTATGATAGTATAGTAAATGCTAATACAAGTAAAATGAATTCGGCTTTAGAATCATTAGGAATTCAAACAATAAAAACTAATTCTACAACTACACATTATTCAAATATAATAAGTTTCTAAAAGGGAGATTTGGGTAAATCTAGGAGGATTTATCTAATGAAAAAACATATAAAAGAAATAATAAAAGAAATATGTAAACGAACTAAAGATATACGAAACGGTAATTATAAAAAAAGGAAATAGATGATTCTATTTCCTTTATTTTTTATATTATATTTAACAATTATATATTATGATGTAAAACATATATTTTTCAATTATATATTATACCTTTGAAAGAAATAATATATTGGAGGTATTGTGTATATGAAAGAATATATAATAAAAATCAAAGACTGGTTTGTTCTTACTATTAAAATAATAATAGGTGCTATAATAGCATCGTTATTATTAAATATGAATACATTAGATTGTATTAGATTAGTAATGGTAATGTACTTAATAATAATAGGTGTATTACTTGTAGTTACAAAAATAGTCAATGATTTTGAAGAATAATATCTTTAATTAATTATAGGAGGTAAAAATTATGAGTAAAGATTATGTTGGAGATTTAATGAACCTTTTACAAAGAGACACTAGTAATGGAAAATTTGGTTGTTATGAAGATGATGATTATAATATTATCGATGATGATTATGATGATGATGATTGTTATGACGATGACGATGAAATAATAGTCATTGATGACGATTATGATGATTATGATGACGATCAAATTGTAGTAGATAATGAATATGTTCCAGATAAATTTGAAGAAGATTTATTTGATAAAAAGTATTCTAGAAACAAATCAGATGATGAAGATATATCTATATTTGATTTATGTGATGATAAACCAGACGATGTTTTTTCATTTGGTGCTCTATTAGATAATAAAGAACCAATTAAAAATAAAAATAAAAAAGAAAATGAAATAGTCGATGATAAAATAGCAAAAACTTTAGCTAAAGATATAACTAATGCTGAAGTACAATTAACTAAAAGCGAATCAGATGATGATTCTTGGTTGACTGAAGATATGTTTGGTAATGATATAGGTAAAATAATTGTTGAAGAAGAACCTAAAGAAAAAGAAACATATTCTACTGGTGATTTTTCTGAATGGGCTAAATCTAAAAAATCTAAATAAATTTTAGAAAGCTGGATAAAAAGTTTTTATCCAGCTTATTTTTTTAAGGAGGTTTATAAAAATGTTAACAACATTCGATTCATTAAAAAAACAATATGCTGAAAAAATAGAAAGCTATAAAACAATAGATGATGTTTTTAAAATTCCAATAATATCACAAAATGTTAGAAAAATAGATTTTCTTGAAGATAAATTAGGAAGTATTCAACTTTCTGAATATTCTCCTCTTATTCATTATTCAGAAAAATATTTTATGGCAGGTAAAAGTTTAGCTATAGCTAGATTAAAATATGAAATAGAATTATTGCAAGCTTGTAATAATGTATTAGTAGGAAATGATTACACTATAGACGATGAATCTTTTTCAACTAATAGTGTAATAGAAACATTAAATATTATATTAGGAAACTAATAACAAATTAGTAAAAAGAAATATTAGGAGGTAATAATATGTTTGAAAATTATACTAATGGTAAAAAAAGAAGACCAATGTCTTTAACTGAAATATTTGCTATATTAAATATGAAACCAAAAGAAAAGAATGGAAGAATATATAATTTTAAAGAATGTAAAAAGGATATAAATTTGAATACAATTAAAGGTGAATCAGATCACCCAGAAGATAAATAGAAATATTAAAAAGAAATAATTAGGAGGTAAAAAAATATTGGTTAAGGAGGTATTATGCGTAAATCCAATTATGTTATAAATTTAAAAAAAGATGGCAAAGGTTTTAAAAAGGATAAAGGTCAACGTTTGACAATACTTGGTCAAATAGTTAGTCCTGATGAACTTAATGATTACGCAGTACCACCTGGTACTGGAGTGTTAAACAAAATAACTGGTGAAATATGGATATTCACTGGTGATAGTTGGGTAAACTGTGGTATAATAAAAGGTAAAAAATATTGGTTTAGAAGTGATTTTTCATGTGTGTATTTGAATTTGATAGAATTTTAATAGGAATAATTAGGAGGTAAAAATATGTTTGAAAATTATAATAATGGGAATATTGAGAAAAAGAATGATAGTGTTAATACAGATGGTCCACAATACAAAAACAGTAAAGGATTTGAAGTAGCAACACTTAAAGTAAGATACTGGGATGATAAAGTAACATTAACTCTTCATCCAAAATTAAAAAATCCTACAGAAAAGCAAGTCTATGATTATGAAACAAAAATATCAATAGCATTAAAAGTAGACAAAGTTGCAGCTTTATTAAAATCTTTAGAAAAAATAATAGATAAAGCAATAGAAGAAAATAAAGAAAAATCTGTAGGAGTAACTACTGCAAGTAATAATATGGTTGTTGTTAGTACAGTTATAAAAGAAGATAGTCTTCATGTAGTATTACACGTGTGTAGAGAATTAAATGCTGAAACAAGAATACCTAATCAAAGATATTCTTACACATTTATAAAAGACGATCAAATAATAGAAGACTTTGACCCAACAACAGGAAAATTTGAAAGTGTTGATGAAGTACAAACTGAATATGAATGTTTTAAAGAAATGCTTAGAGAATTTATAAGAGTAAATCAAGCAGCTGATATTCATGCAGACAAATATCTTAACAAATATTATAGAGATAATTTATATTCTAATGTACTTAAAACTGGATTAAAAGTTGGAGCTTTAGATTCAGGAAATAGTAATTCAATGTTTACAAATGCGTTTAATCCATCAGGTAAACCACCTGAAAATACTCCAACTCAAACAACATCATTAAGTGATTTACAAGATATTTTATAAAATAATAGGGAGGATTTTCCTCCCTATTATTTTTTTTATAAAGGAGGCGTATATAAATGGATAGTAATTACTTTGCTTTAAGAGATCAACATATATTTATAACATATCAAGATATAGTAAAACAAGTATATGTTACGTTATTAGAAACATTAATAAAAGATTATAGAGAAGAATTGAGAGATACTTTAATATTAGATGATTTAGTAAATCATAATCATGAAAACATACAGAGATTATGTGTTGAAAGATTATATAAAAATCCTTTACGATATATAGCAACAAGTGAGGATAAATTCGATGAATGTGATAGATTACTAGAAATATTTGAAAAAGAACTTTACAGTATATATACAGATACTCCATTTACTAAATTTGGAGCAACTATATTTGATTTAATAAATCAAAAAATAGTTAAAAAAATATATATTCATACAGATAAACAGATATATCAACCTGTATATGATATGGATTTATATTTTAAACAATTCACAACAGATAAAATAGAATACGTTTATGGTGATTTTAAAGAATGTGTAGAATCTTTAAATATTAAACCAACTACTTATATTTTAAATGATGTTGATTATGCAAAAATATTATTGGATAATAATATGATAGAATATACTGAAATAATAATAGGTGAACTTGGATATAATTTTGAATTAAATGCTGATAAAAAATTAGTTTTAAAACATAATTTAGTAGAATTAGCACACGATAATATATTTAAAATAGGAATGTTGCCTATAATGAAATTAGAACCTAAGCATTATAGTGCGTTATTTCCTGAAAGTGAAAAAGATAACTGAATCAATTATATATTATAAAAGTGAATGAGATATATAATTATCTTATTTAAAAAATATTTTGGAGGTTGTGTTCATGAAAGAAATAAGAAAAATAGAAGAAGAAAATTGGAAGAATGTATTAGGTAAAACAATAGGAAATTTTAGAAATATAAATGTAGATAATTATACAAAACATTTATCAATGTCTCCATGTGGAGATAAAATAATTTTGGTTCCTGATGTTGAAGGAAATATATACGATGATATTATTTTAGGAACTATATCAATTAGTATATATAGAGATGGAGATCCTACACTTTTTGGTTTTGGTGGTGATATAGGTAAAATATATTGTAGAACATTAAATGATTTACTTTCTACAAAATTTGTATATGAAAGTATTTTAAATAAATTTAAAGAATTTAAAATGCTACCATATAAAAAAATCATAGACGTACAAGACACATATTATAAACCATATCATGAAATTTATTTCTATAATGAGATAAGATATGATGTTGATATAACTATTGATTTTAAATATGGTAAATACGAAATTGTGGTAAATTATGATATGTGCAAATTTATAGTAAAAGATATTGATCTATCAAAAGCTATAAATGATATGATAGATAAAGTAGAAAGATTTATTAATTCAATAAATGTTGTTTTAAATTTACAAGGATTAAAATAATAAATAAATTGGAGGTAAATATTATGTTAAGAAAAATTGATAAAGCCATAGGAATAATAAGAGAAGAAGGATTACTAGACAATTATTACGAAGATGTTGATTGTTCTCCTAGTGGAGATGCAATATATCTTGTTCCAAAAAAAGATGGTGTAAAACAAAATAGATTTGGTAAAATTTCTGGAAAAATTAAATTCACAGAATATGAAAGTAAATTAGATGAATCAAAACATTTATGTTTATATCTATCTTCAGATATGAATGGTGTAGAAATGTATAAATCTCCTGAAGAAAATATAACTAAATTTACTGAATTAAAATCTACAATAGAAAAACTAATTGTTAAGATTAATGAAGTAATAGATTTCTGTGATCCTATATTAAATAGTAAGTCTTTTATGAAAGATTTATTTAAAAATGAACTAGATGTTCTAGAAAATGAAACCAGAACAGATTTTAGTTTCGATTATGAAGATGATAAATATATCTTTAGGGTAAATAATATAGATTATTGGTTCTATTCAGAAAACACTAACTTAATTGAAGCCATGAAAGATGTATTAAATCATATTTATGATTATAAAGAAAGTATTGTGATTATAATAACTTTATTACACATATTAAAAGAAATATAAGGGGGTTGTATTATGGATAAAAAAGTGTATGATATGTTTGATAAAATAAATGAAGGTATTCTAGAAGACCTTCGTAAAACAAACATTAAGTTTCCTGAATGTGATGCTGAAAAGCATGTAAAAGAAAATAAAAAACAAATGGAGGAAAATGCTATGTTAAACAAAAATAAAACTAGTGATACTGTTCAAAAGATATTATCTTCTAAAGTGAATGGTTCTAAAACTAGTGATACTGTTCAAAAAATATTATCATCTAAAGTAAATAATAAATAATCGTTATTAATAATACAAAAACATATGAAGGTCTTATATTGTAAGACCTTCATATAATATAAATGGAGGGTAAATAATATGTTGGATAATTTAAAAAAATCAATAGAAAAACTTAAAAGTGAAGGAAAATTACAAAATTTTAATATGCTTGTAGATTATAAAGAGAAAATTGATTTAGATGTTCCTGATGGAGATCTGCAAACAGATGATATGATGCATTCTATATTTGGTCCAGCTGAAACTGAAATGGATTTGAAACAACAAAGAATGCAATTCTTTGCAGATAGTTTATATGGTTCAGTAGCAAAAGAAGATGTTGTTGATGAAATATCATTGAGAGTTATTAACAAACCATATGTTAATAATTCTAGTGAACCTAATCTTTTAGGAAATATCACTTTTAAACAAAGTATAAGATATGGTTTACCTGTATTAAGAGTTAGTTTATTTTCTGATATTGGAGATTCTAGACAACAAATTTTTATGGAAGACAATACAGCAGATCTTATTGAAGAACTATCTAAAGAAAAAGCAATATTGAATGAAACTAGAACACAATTAGAAGATATTGTAGATTTCTATGATAAAATAGAACAACAAAACAATGATCTTATAAAACAAATAGCAATAAATGATTATGACATATTTAGCAATAAAACTAATATCGGTTTTACTTTAAATTATGATTGTGGTATTTATACTTTCTCATTACACAAATTTGGATTTAATTTAATAACAGTAACTGATAATGTTAGATTAGCTATAGAATATACTATAGTTAAATTGGATATGTATAGAGATAGTATAGATACAGTTATAGAAATATTAAAAAATTTATAAGGGGGAATTATGATGTTTGGATTAAAAAGATTAAGTAAAGAAGATAGAGCTAGAAGAGATATGGAGTATTCTGTGTTATGTAGTCAACAAAGAACTTTGCCACACTTAGTATTAGAAGATGGTTCTTTTATGCCATCAGAACAAGTGAACGCATTGATGAAAATGAATATAAAAGAATTTAAAGAAAGATGGGAATATATAGAAAAAATCACATATTATAAAAATATGTGTAAATTATCAATAGGTATAGGAATGGTTTGTATATCTATATCTATATTAATAGCTTTAATGTTCTAAGATAATAAATAGAGGTAGCAATTGCTACCTCTATTTATTTTTTTATGTTCCCACGTGTAATTCATGAAATTTCATCACTATATTATAACAGTGAATAAGGAGGTGATTGTATGTATTCATACATAGTTAAGAAGTACGGTACTGTGTACTGGACTTCAGGATATTCATACTAGACAACCTTTTTAATACATATAGCTGGGTAACCATTCCCAGCACAATAATAAATATTTAATACAAGGGGGATTTAAAAATGAAAGAAAATACTACTAAAAAAATGATGGAAATGATGGATGATTTAACAATAGAAGAACTTGCAGTGGATGTAGCAAACATCGAAGATATAATAACTTTAAACAAATTAATCGGTATAGACACAACTGAATTAGAGTTAGACGTTTTAGAACAAAAACGTTCTGAATTCTAATTTGAAAAATAAGAACAGGACTTCACATCCTGTTCTTATTTTTTTTTTATATGTTCCCTAACAAAATGGTAAATAAAATAATATTGGAGGTAATTTAAATGGAATATTTTGTTGATAAAAGAACTAATGAATTAAAAGAAGTTGATGGCACATCTTTAAATTTTTTAGCACCAGAAATGTATCATTATTATAGTGAAAATAAAAATGATATGTTTAATGAAACATGGTGTGTTGGAAATAATGAATATATTGATGTAGCTTATAATCAAATAGATATTGATTCTAATTTAGTTAATATTAAACGAGAAAGTATATTTAAAAAAAATAATGTTGAACCTTTATTTCTTAAAGAATTCTCAGTTCCAACAGAAATATATAAAAAAGTATTAGAAGAATTTGGATATGAATATGAAAAGGAGGAACAATAATATGAGAAAATTAGAAACTATACAAAAGGTTAGTAAATTGAATGATGTTTATGCAGTTGGTGAAAAAGGTCCAGGAAATGCTAATCATCAATATATAATAACTAAGAAAGACGTAGATGTTACAGAACTTGGTGGAGTAGTTGGAGAAATATCATTCCAAAAAGGTCCAAGAAATTTAGAAGATTCTCAACATGGAGTTCTTGATGTAGATTTACTAGAAATATGTAGAGACAGACTTAAAGGATTCCAATCAGGAGATTTTGTTTGTGAAGAAAATCAAAAAGCATTAGAACATATAGAAATAGCTCTTATGTATTTAAATAAAAGAACTGAAGATAGACATTTTAGAAATGTATTAGGAAAATATGAAAAATAGAGGTGAATGTTATGTGTGAAAAATGTGAAAATGCAAAAAAGAACAATTGGTTCAATGTAACAACAGGAATGTTCAACAATATGATTAGAAAAATGTCTGTTGATTTAGTTGCAGGTAATAGTTTACAAGTTGAAAATTTTGTTAGAAATGAGGATGATGGTCTTTGGACTTTAAATACTTCTTATGTAGGACCAATTAATTATTGTCCTTATTGTGGAACTAAATTATATGCAGCAGATATTGAAATTAGCGTTGAAGAAGAAATGTTAGATATGATGCAAAAATATAACATAGAAAAAATAATGCATCCAGTAACAGGAGAAATGGAAACAATAGAATCATTGATAGCTAAAATGCAGGAGGATGAATAATTATGGTTATTAAATACTCAGGAACTAATGTTAGATATTTAATGAGTTTTGGAAATTATTTCCATAATAATTTTAATGGGGGTTATATTAGAAATGTAACTAATGGCATTTTTAAAGATGATGAATTTTACGGATATCTTGGTTGTGATGAAAACGGTAAGTGTGTTAAAGATGGAGAAGATATAAGAAAAAAATTCATGGATTTTATAAATGAAAAAATAAAAGAAATAGATAAAAATATAGATTTAGAAGGAATAAAAGATATGATGCATAAGCATTCTATAAAAGAAATAGAACTAAATCCAATATTTGTAGAATATATTGAAAAACCTAATGAAAAAATAAGCCCAACTAATAATACATGGGTTTTTAAATTTTTTATAAAAATACAAAATGTTATGATAGAAAAAAATATATTAATTGAGGAAAATTAATTATGTTTATTAAATTATCTAAAAAAACAGGATGTGTTAAAACAATATTAATTAATCCTGATAATATAAAAGAAATAATAAGAAAAGATTCTGGTTCTATTATAACTAATGTAAAAGGTAAAAAAATATATGTATCTAATGACATAGAAGATATAATCATCAAAATGGATCGTGCTAAATTAAAATTATCATTAAGATTTTTATCTTGGTTATGGTTTAAATTATTTGATGAAAGGATATGAAAATGGAAAAAATAGAAAGACTTAAAAATGACATTCATGAATATGCTGAATTAATGAATCATGAAACATTTAAAGAAGCTAAAAATAGTTATATTCTAAATCATATATTCTATATAACAACATATGATTCATTATTAGATGAAAAATTTGTTAATGATATATTAGAGATAATGGATGTTATATTAAAAAGAAAAAATTTTGAATATATAAAGGATGAAACCAATTATATTAAATTTATAACAATAGTAAATTTAATAATAGAAACATTAGATTGGGGAACATCAATAAGAGGTTGCTTTTTTAATAAAATAACAGTTAATTGTTTTCTTATTAAAAAAGAACTTGATGACACAATAGTATTTAATAATTATGATGAAATTAAAGAATTATTAGATTATTTAAAGAAGGAGGACGAATAAATGAAAGTATTTCTTGGAGGAACATGTAATGAATCTGCTTGGAGGGAACAATTAATCGATATGTTAGACATAGATTATTTTAACCCAGTAGTAGATGATTGGAATGAAGAATGTTATTTAAGAGAAATAAAAGAACGTAAAGAATGTGAATATTGTCTATATGTAATAACTCCTTTAATGACAGGAGTATATAGTATAGCTGAAGTAGTAGATGATTCTAATAAAAAACCAGAAAAAACTCTATTTTGTATATTAGACCAAGATGTTACTGTAGATAATATGATAGTTAACTTTGATGAAGGTCAAATGAGATCTTTACGTAGAGTTGGTATTATGGTAGAAAATAATGGAGGGCATTTCTTTAATACACTAAAAGAAGTTGCTGATTTTTTAAACGAGAAAGGTAAAATAAATGCTTAAAAAAATAATAAAAAGACTAACATGTACTCATGAAGATTTATACACTATAACAAATGTTTATGGTGACCCTATAAACTTTTATGATTGTAGGAGTATAAAACAATGTAAGAACTGTGGTAAATTTTTTTACCACCAGTTCTTAGATAGAGAATGTGATAGAGCAAATGAATTTAATTACAGGGAGGAATTAAACATATGAAATTAAGAGACTTTTTAAAAGAATTTGTTGAACCAAATACAACAATAAAACTTTGGAGAAAAATACCTGGAGGGCATCAATTAATACAACAAATAAAATTTTCAAGTAATATAGAAATAATATTAGATAATTCAGCTAAAAATTTAGAAGAACTAAAAAGTAAACTTACAGTTTTATCTAATATAAAAAAGAATGATGCTTTTATGATTGAAAAAGAAGAAGGTGGAGAATCCAAAATATATGTATTTAATGGTACAGGATTTATAAATGCTTCTGTTTTAGGAGAAGTAAAAGAAAATAATTTTAAATGTATGGACCATGAAATATTAAAAGAAAAAGTATGGCAAAGTAGATATTTAGATACTGAAGTTGTTGGAGTTACTGATATAGTCCCTGCTGAAACACATGATTATTCAGTTAATATAGTTTTAAAATTATAATTATAGGAGTTGGTTTTTATGGATAAAGAATTAGAAATAATAAAAAAGATATCAGATGATGATTTTTATTCTAAATTAAGAGATTTAACAAATCAATATAGAAAAACAATTTCTTCAGATTGTATAGAAGAATTTATAGATTTAATGACAGATATAGAAGTATATGATAAAGGCTTTAGTGAAGTTTTTAAATCAGAAAGAATAATACTTAATATGCAATATGGTTTTACTATAATGATGTTACGTAAATGTGTTGATTTGTATAATAATTCTATAATTGCTTCTGATTCTGGAAAAGATATAAGAGAATTATTATCTATATTAAGATATAGATTTGAAGTAAAAGGTCAAACTATGTTTGAATTACAAAACATAGTAAAAGAAAATAAAGACAATAAAATATTAAAACCAATAATGGATTTAATTTCTAATTATATAACAATATATGATAATTATAATTTTTGCTATTCTTGTAAAGAAGAAGATGAATTGATTATATTAAAAAATATATATGCTATGACAATAAATATAAGAAATGGTTTACAACAATACAAAGAAAGAAAAAAAGAGATTTCAGTGTTAAATAATATAATAGACCTACTATTATATGATAATAGATTAATATTAGAAGGAGATACCACTAGAAATGAATAAGAATAGATTTATGGAGGTGTGGTTATGTATAAAGTAAAACGATTAGTAAAAACAGGCGAATTTAATGCCAATGGTTATAAATTTGAACCTGAATCTTTAAAAAAAGCATTAGATAAATATATTGAAGAAGGTGGTTATTTATTGAAGCCATATTCAGATTCATATGCTAAGAGTTTAGAAGAAAGAGGTGAAATATTACCAGAATATATAATTGGTAAAATAGATAATTATGATGATGATTATATTTATGTAAAAGAAGTAGATAAAGATTTTGAAGATATGGTAAAAGCAGAAAATACTACTTGTCAATTAGAAATATTAGCATCAGATTTAATTAATGATGCTGATAATAGATATATATGTATTATAGAAAAAGTAAATCAAATAAGATTAGTTGTATAGGGGGTAAATTAAAATGGAAAACAAAATAGATATGCTTAATAACGTAATATGTGAAGATGAATATAAAGAAAGAGTTTCTTTAGTATTCAATAAAGTAGCAGATATATTAAAATCAACATATGGACCTTATGGTTGCAATACAGTTATACAAAAAAAGACTGATGTTATGTTTACAAAAGATGGTCATCAAACTATGAAATATATAAACTTCAGAGATGATGTGCAACAAACTATAATGGATTTATTATTTAAAATAGCAACACAAGTAGCAATAAAAGTTGGTGATGGTACTACTACTGCAACAATAGCAGCAGACCAATTATTAAAATTCATGAATGAAAATGAAGAAATCAAATCAATGAGATCTAAAGATTTTATGGATTTATTATCTAAAGTTGTAGATGAAATATGTGATAAAATAAGAGAAAATGCTACAGAAATAAATAAAGATGGAGATTTAAATGAAATATATAAATTAGCTTATGTGGCAACTAATGGAGATACAATGATACCTGAAATAATAAGATATATTTATCTTCAAACATCTAATCCTGCTATAGAATATAATAAAGCAAAAGGTGCTGAAACTAACTATGAAATAATAGAAGGATATAAAATGCAATTTATGAAATATATTGATAAAATATTCATAAATTCAGATGATGGAACTTGTGCAATAAAAGAACCAGAAATCCTTATGTTTGATCATAGAATAGAACAAGAATATTATGATAAAATAATAAAACCAGCATTAGATAAAACAGTTCAAAAGAATAAAAGATTAGTAGTGATAGCTCCATTCTATGATTCTCATCTATTACAAACATTTAGAAGAACTTTAGTGCATGAATTTAAATTCACACAATCAACTTCAGCTGTTTATGTTAGATGTGGATTAATAAATAATCACTATAATAACTTATATGAAGATTTTGGAGCTTTAGTAGGTGCACAAATAATGACAGAACAAGTTGCTGCAGATATATTAGAAGATAAAATAGAATATGACCCTGAAGAATTTATAGGTAGAGTTGATACTATAGTTATAGGCGAAAATTCTACTACTATCTCAGGATTTTCTAATAAAGATGAAAATATGTTTAAATTATTACACGATGATGCTGTAAATAAATATAATGAAGTAATGGAAGCATCAGAAAAGAGTGCTCATATAACAGATGCGTTAATAAATGCAAAACAAAGATTATCTAAAATGCATTGTAGAATGGGTGTAATAAATGTAGGAGGATTTACTGAATTAGAAAAATCAGCTAATTATGATTTAGTAGAAGATGCTGTTAAAGCTTGTGAATCAGCATATCTTTATGGATATGTACCTGGTCAAAGTACAGCAATAAGAAAAGCAATATCAGAATTAGCAATCAAAATAAATATGTCAGAAGGTGATACTGAACAAATAAACAAATATAACATGTTAGAAATAATAGACAATGCTTTTGTTGGTGTAGTTCAAGTATTACTAAATAATAAATTTAAAAATAATCCTGTTAGTTTTGATGATACAAAAGTTCAATGTAATGCTGCAATGGTATACGGAGGAGTTATAGATATAACTAATTACAATAAATTAAATAAAGATGTAATCAATAGTTGTATGACAGATATTGAAGTATTAAAAGCAACAACATCTATAATAGGATTATTATTAGGAAGTAATCAATTTATATCAATTTAATATAACGGATAAGAGGATAGCTAAGGCTATCCTCTTATTTGTAAAACATAATTATTTCACTTATATATAATATAAGTGAAATATATAATTAAAGGGGGAATTTCTAATGAGAATTTTTATGAACTATATAAAATTAAAAAAATTAAATAAAATAATCAAAACAAACTTATCAGATATTGAAATACCGAAATGTGGAATACGAGAAACAGAATATCTATTTATAAAAAAGGGAATAGATGAAGCTATAGATATAGCATTACGTCCAATAATAAAAAGTCTATTGTTAGATGAAGTAGTTACAGAAAACTATATAAATAACTCTTGTAATACCTTATGGAATCATGTAAGTAACAATGTTATCATTTATCTATTTTTAAATAATAGAATAAATGAAACACAAAAGAAAGAGTTATATAATTATATAGATTTAATAAAAGACGTCCTTAGTAAATCATTTAAAGAAATATTATAATTAAAGGAGGAATATAAAATGTTAAAATTAAGTGGAGAAATAATGAATTTAGACGAAGTGAATAAAAAATATTCAGAAATGGGAATGACTGGATTGACATTTGATATGGTTAGAAATTCTTATGGGACTAGTCAACAAAAACAAATACAAAAACCAAGATATGGATTAGCAATAATGGTTGGTAAAAAAATAAGATGTCAAGCAATAATGCTTCCTGGACTTAGAACTAAAGCAAAATATAATGGAAAAGAATTATCAATGAGAACATTGATAAATATAAATTATAAAGGTAAATTAGTTGCAGACCATATACAAGTAAATCTTTATGGTGAAGTAAATTTTGGTAAAAGAAAATGGGAAATAGACGATAGTGATTATACTAAGCGTATAGATATTGTTGGTATAGTATATGAATATGGTCAAGGAGATGATAAAAAGTATTCAATAGCATTAACAGAAAAACCTAGATTTCAAGATGATAAATTGATGATAAATCCATTTTTAATATATCATCTAGATTTAGATGATGATTTATACAGAAAAATATGTAGACAAGGATTAGTTGATGTGTCTTTAGTAGTTAAGAAAATGCTAATAAAAAGAATGAGAGAAAGAATAAATGAATTAACTATGTATGAATTACCACATGATTTTATGTGGAATTATTTAATAAATCAATTTACTTTAAACAGTGTAAGTATTTATATGGCAGAACAAAATATCGATTTATATTTGGATCAATTAACAACATTACAATGTGATTTATTAATAACAATAATGTCTTATTTATTAACATTATTTGAATCTGATAGGGAAATATTTAATCTATATAAAATGTTTAGATTAATTGTAGTTTTATGTTCTAAAGCTCAAGGTATAAAAACATTTAAAGATCACGATGGTGATTTTGATAGATTTTGTGCACAATTTGATATGAGTGATACTGAAGGTAAAAGAGGATGGATGTTAGTTAAACACAGAATTAAGAATTATAAATTAACAGATGAAGATTTAGATTTAAGTGGATTTGAAGATTTTAATATAACTTGTGGATGGACTAGAGCAGCTTGTGTGACATATTATTTAAGACATCTAAAAATTAATAAATAATCTAACAATATATTAGATGTAAAAGATAATAAAAATAATTATATATAATATAAATGAAGAGATATAAAATAAGGTTTTCTTAGGAGATTGTTACGCTCTGTTGGTTCCGAGGATTGTTACGCCTCACTATGAACCTGAAAGTGATTATCTTTACTTCAAATGAATAGATATGAAATATGGTTTTCTTAGGAGATTATTGAGCTCTGTTGGTTCGGGATTATTGAGCCCATTATAACCTGAAAGTTAAACATATTCATATCTGGTAAATTACTAGGGGATTATTGAGCCCTGTTGGTTCGGGATTATTGAGCCCATTATAACCTGAAAGTAATTTACTTTTAGTTCAATAAATGAATAGATATGAAATATGGTTTTCTTAGAGGATTATTACGCCTTGGTGGTTCGGGATTATTACGCCCATTATAACCTGAAAGTGATTTATCTTTTAGTTCAAAATAAGTATAAATGAAGAGATATAAAATAAGGTTTTCTTAGAGGATTGTTGTGCCTTGGTGGTTCGGGATTATTACGCCCATTATAACCTGAAAGTTAATCATATTCATATCTGGTAAATCATTAGAGGATTATTACGCCTTGGTGGTTCCGAGGATTGTTGTGCCTCACTATGAACCTGAAAGTGATTATCTTTACTTCAAAATAAATATGATAGATATAAGGTATTTATAGATACCTTATATCTTTAAATTTTTAAGGAGGTATTTTTATGGAAAATAAAATATTAAAAGGAATTATAGAAGAAGGAAAACCTGAAAGTATAAAAGGTAATATGGAAGATTGTAGAGAAAAACCAGAACCATTATTTATCTTCCCATCAACAAAACAAATATTAAATAGAGTAACTGATGAAGAATTAAAAAAATTAAAAAAGGAGTATGATAAATAATGAAACTACCTAATAAAATATTTATAGTTACTGGATATGGTATATATTCAGATTATAACAATTTTTATATAATAGAAGCTTTCTATGATAGAAAAAATGCAGAAAGATTTGTAACAGAAGAAGCTTTTGATTATAGAGATTTACAAATAAAAGAAATGTCTATATCATAATATAAAATAGAGATGGGTAAAAACCATCTCTATTTTTTTTCATTTATTCCTAAACATACACATAATATGTAAGGAGGTTAAAAAATGAATATTAATGAATTCTTAAAAAATCCAGTTGGTAAGGGAGCTGTTATCCCAGGTAAGAATTTTTTACTGGAGAATTTAAATAGAAGGTATAAACAACTAATGGAAAGACATGAATTTGAAGTTAATATATATAAGAAAAAAGATAAATTCTTTTTTCATTTTTTAATAATGACAGAAGACCCAGATAGAGAAAATACTTATGATGTAGTAATAGGATTTTATCCTAATAAAATCCAGAAACTAGATACTACTATAAAACAATATGACATAAAATTATTTTCAAATTCACCTAGTTTCATATACACATATGCATATGTTGCAAAAGAAAATAAAATGCTTATTGTTGATTTTTATAATAAGTTCGATGTCAATGTACTTAAAAAACCACCAGTATCTAGAAATCCTGGTAAAACTATGGGGTATGAAAAATCAATATATTTTGCGTGTAAATATTTAACTGAACATAGTGATAAGTTAAATAAAAATTATTTAAAAACACATGCTGATTCTAATTATAAAAAATTAATTAGAGAAGTTAGAAAAGATAGTGTTATTTTACAAGAAATAAAAACAGCAAAAGCTGTAAAACAAGCTAAGAAATATGAAACTAAAAAACAAAACACAATAGAAAAATCTAAAATAAATAATATAGGCAAAAATAAAAAAACAAAATCAGCTGTCAATTATATATCTAAAACTAAAGGTAATAATAGGGGTAAAATAAATCATATTGGCAAGAGTAAAAAAACAAAGTCCAGTGTCAATGTTATTAAGAAAAAAAGATAATGTAATGTATACTATTTTCAATTATATATTATAACATTGATAGGAGAAAGGGTGTGATTTCGTTGAAAAACAAAATATTGTATCAGGATTGGATAAAAGATGTACCAGAGGAGGATTTAGTGTTTGTTCCAGATAGTGGTATAATTACAGTTTTCTTTGAAAGAAAATTAAATTATAAATTAGAGAATAGTACTATTTCTATTTTTACAGCTAAATCTAAATATAGAAACCAGATACCACTAATATGTAATCATTTAAATTATTTTATAAAATTCTATGATCCTGAAAACAGATATATGACAGCATTATTGAAAGTAAAAACAATATTGGATGAAAGAGAAACTATATTATCTAAAGAATCTTTTATTGAGTTATTATATTCACATATAATAACAAAACCAATATTAAAAGAAGTATTTGATTTAGTAAAATTAAATAACATAAGAAGTATTGAAGATGATGAAAAGACAGTAAAATATGGTAAAGAAGCATCTTTCACAGATAAACACAATACCATTCTATATAGAATGGCAATGTGTACTAATTTAATGATTCCTTTAATATTACATTATATTCACAGATTTTCATCTATTAATAAGAAAACATTTTTAATAGATGAATATTATAATCCTTTATTTAATATATGTGGTAAAGGAATAAATCTTAAAGAGAAATTATTAAATTATATATTAAATGAAACAGAAAAATCAATGAAAAGAGATAGGTTAATATGGGAACAAAAAGCATTGAGAGGAGATAAAGATTTTGTAAGTTTTGCAGAAGAAAAATTACAAAACATCGTTAGTAATATAATTCCAAAATTAGATTATAATGAAGACTCACATAATATCGCACTTATTAGAAGTACAATAAGTTCTGATTTTAGAAACTTCACAAGAGAGAAATATGGACTATATCCTGAAGAAATAAGCGATGTAAAAGATGGTGATGATTCATTATCTCAACAAGATAAAATGGAAATGACTGTATCTAGAATAGATGTATCAAATGTAATAATATGTAATGTAAATAAAAAAACAGTTATAGAAAAATTAAAAGATGCTCTAAAAATAGAAATAGATGAAAAAGAAAAGAATTTCTATAAGAAATATTATAAACCTACAGAATTTCAAATAGAAATGATAAAATTGTATTTTGTAAAATATTTTAATGGTTTTATAGAAATGTCATCATTAACAGCTGATGAATTCACAACATTAGTTGTTATAATGAAATATAAAATGCAAGGAGAAGGATATAAGTATTTACAACATATGATAATAGGTCATATGTTAGATAAAAATCCGACTAAAACTATGAGATCACATAAATTCGTAGATAAGATAGAACAATCTTCTACGTACAAAAGATTAGTTAAAAAGAAATATAAAAAATTACTTAAATTAAAAGGTGATAGAATCATATTAGATAAACTATCATTATTATTAAAAACAAAATTCTCATTTATTGATTATAACAATAAGAAAGCATTAGGTCAACAAATAGAAATAGATGATAATATAGTTTGTGATGAATTCTTAATATTTCTAAGTAACATATAGTAAGGGATTTCCCTTACTATATTTATTTTTTTAAGGAGGTGTAAAATGAATTCTAGAGAATTTAAATTAGAATTAATAGAAGAAATAACACACACTATTTTCCCTAGCTCATATAGCAATAATGAATTAGGAGTAAGGTGTCCTTTTTGTGGTGATAGTGTAAAAGACCCAAGCCATCATCACTTTAATATAAAAATAAATCCAGATGATAATGAACCTATAGTTTTTAGATGTCTTAGATGTAATGTTTCAGGATTATTGACTGCTGATACATTAGCTATGATAGGTACTGTTAGTTCCGAATATTCATCTGCTCTTAAAAAATATAATAGAGTATCAAGTAAAAAAAGTGGGATAATTATAAATAAGAAGAAGGTTGATTTAAAATTTCCTGAATTAATAATGAATGATAATATGTTAAAAAAACATGCTTATATAGAAAAAAGATTAGGTATTGAATTGGATCCTAATGATTTATATAAAAAGAAAATAGTATATGATTTCTTAGGATTAATGAAATATAATAAAATAGAAAAAATAAATTGCTCGATGGAAAAAGCGATAAGTTTACAAAATGAACATGTTGGATTTATATCAGCAAAAAATGATTTTATAAATTTTAGAGATATAACAGGAAAAAATAAAAGATATTATATTTATAAAGTGTTGAATAATTTTGATACAACGGGTAAATTTTATATAATGCCCAATATAATAGATCCTTTTTCTAACGATTTAAAAACAATAAATATTGCTGAAGGAGTATTCGATATATTAGGATTATATTATCATATATTTGAACAATATGAAGATAATATGTTATATGTAGCTATAAATGGAGCTGGTTATTTAAATGTAATAAAATATATAATGAACCAAGGATTGGTCTGCGATGTTAACGTAAATATTTTTTCAGACTCAGATAGACCTCCACATTATTATAATAAAATGATAGAAAAATTAACTCCATTTGTAAATGATATAAGGATATATTATAATATGTTAGAAAAAGATTATGGTGTACCAAAAAAAGATATTAAATTATATGAGATTAGAGGATAACTCTAATCTCATATTTTTTTGGGTAATATGGAGAATGCCATGGCATTCTCCATAAAAACACAAAGGAATAAAAAACAAAATGAATCAAGAATCACTTTACTATATTGTTGTAACGTTTTTTTATTATTTAAACAAAAATATAAATGATTATATGTATATATAAAATAACAGAAAGGAGAATATATATTATGGATGATTTTTTTAAAAGAAGAGATGAAATAGTAAATGACGTATTATATGAAAATTTATTATTAAATAAGGAAGATTTATATTTGAATTTTGAAAAATTTGAAAATGGTGAATGTAATTTTTGTTTATTAACAGGTTTAGTTGGATCAGGAATACAACAAAAAGCTGTCGAATTAGCAAATAAATATACAACATCTAATATTGATTGTTATGAAATTAGATTGAATGATGTTTATATGATACCTCAAGAAGAAGAACTTCGTGATGGTTTTTTAAAAAATTTTTTAAAAGTTTATAAATCTGATGTCGAGGAAATGGTGAATAGAGGACTTACTAATAGAGAAAGAAATAAATTAGTATTAGATTATCTATGTTTTTGTATAGAATTAGCTACATTAAATAAACCGACAAGATTTATAATACATGGTCCTGAAGTATTCTGGATGTATCAATATGTTAAAGGAATTGAAGATTTTCCTTTAATATTTTTAAATACACCATTAATAAAAGCAACATTATCTGATGCTAAAGAAAGAATACAAATGGGTCAATCTCCAAAAGATGTATTAAAAATGCTTATTAAATATAGAAAAGTGTATAAAAACGACCATGATATTTTTCAAAATATGCAAAGAATTCTCGTTGACATTAAATTAAAAAAAGAAATTAAGTAGGTGATTATATATGGGATTTAAATTCAATGAAAAAGATTTCATAGATAATAATATTTTTAAATATGAAGAAAAATTAAATACACAGTTTAGTCGTTTCCAAGAACAAACACCAATGTATGTTACTTGGTATAATATATGTGTAAATGAAAGTACATTAGATTTAGGTTTTTCTAATGTAGAAAAAGTATTGGGATATAATTCACCTTTGAAATATAATGAAGTTAAAAACTTTCCAGTATATGATTTTCAAGCAGTTCAACTTAATATAGAAGAACAAGAACAAGGATTAGATACTGAATTTGAAAGTGAATTAATTATATTACCAAATACAATAGTTCCTTATCCTCATGATTTTTTTATATTAGAACATAAAGGAAAAGAATTTTTATTTGAAGTTACTGAAGTAAATTATGATACAATAAAATCTCATAACTATTATAAAGTAACATATCATATAAAATATGTCGATGAAGAAGAAACTAAACAATTAGAAGAACAAATAACAGGTAAATATACATGTATAGTAGATAATATTGGTACTGAAGATAAATGTATATTAGAAGATGATATGTTAGAACTTCTAGTAAAATTCAAAGATGCTTATTATGAATTATCTACTAAATATACAAATTATTTTTATAATAAAAAATACAATGCATTTATATATGTGGATGTTAATAAAAATGTCGTATATGATAGATATTTAAATATGTTTATTCAAAAAAATGCTTTATTATATGACCATGAATCACACAAAGCAATATATTTAACTAATGAAGATTCATGTTGTTCTTTTCAATTAGAATATGATAGAAGCATATATAAAGCTTTTGAATTAAAGAAACCTAAAAGAATAGGAGAAAATAAATTTAGATTAGTTGAAATATCTAATATGTACTCTATATTCTATTATTATAGTACATTATGTGGAAGTGTTAGATTTACTAATGGTGATATGGATTACATGGAACCTAGACTAATACGAGCAATAAAAGAAAATAATATCGGTTCTAATGGAGAAATAAGTAAAGATTTTGTTAAAATACCTATATATTATTTACAAACAAAAGATGTTAATGAAGAAAATATAGAAGAATTTAGTGAATTTGATAAAATACTTATAAAATACATTAATGACAATATAGAATCTATACATGATATAAATTTAGAAAAATTAGATGATGAAATATTTTTTGATTTAAATTGGTTCAATTTTATTAAGATACCTCTTGTATTATTTTGTATGAAAGGATGTTATAAAAAAATTCTTTCCAGAACAATAGTATAAAGGTTATTTTGAAAGGAGGATATATAATGGATGAAGATTTAAGACGAATAATAGAGGGAGAATATTTGTTAGAAGAAAATAGAAAAATAGATAAGATGAAAAAGAAATATAAAAAAATAAAAAATATGTCTACTGAACAAAGAAAAAAGACTAATAGAAATCTTGGTGATATTGAAAATAACACAAAAGATTCATTAAAAACAGGAGCTACAGTCGGTACACTTGCTGCAGGTGCTACTGCTATTGGTATGGGATTAACTTCTCTTATTGTCCCTGGTTTAATATTAGGAGCTACAACTGGAGCTGCAGCATATACTGCTATGAATAAAGCTGGAAGTGCTGTTGTTAAAAAACGAATCATTAAATATTCTAAAGGAGAACCTATAACTAAAGGTACTGTAACTAAATTACTAAATGCATGTAAAACTCAAAAAGATTTAAATAAGTTTAAAAAATGGTTGAGTATTGTAGATAAAAATATAAAACTTGTTTATAAAAAAGAACCTAAAAAGAAGGAAATGGCAGAAAAATTTAGACAATGGTTAGATGATGAAATATATGCTAAAAGATTACCTAAAAAAATAGAAGAAATAAAAAATTCTGAAAAAAAATTAAAAGAATCATATGAGCCTTATGAACTAAATGATTATGATCTTATGACTAATGATGAATTTTGTGATTTAATGGAATTAGAAGCAAGACAATATAAAAATGCTACTTCTGTTAATGATATAATGGAATCAATAAATATATATGATATCTTGTGAACACAAGATGATTCAGAATATTTTACTGAATCAATATTATCTGATATGGCAAAAAAACATAAAGATAAAAAAGAAACAAAAGCTAAATTAAAAAATACATTAATAATAGAAAAAAAAGATTTAAACAAGTATAAATCAGAAGTAAAAAAAATATTCAAAACAATTCAATCTATTATAAAAGACGAATGTGATTTAGAAGATACTGATATAAATTATAAAAAACAATATAAAGGTAAATATGAATTCCATACTTTTATGGCAGATATATCAGATAATTTTCCAAAAGATAAACAATTGAGATCAAAATTAGTTAACAAAATACGTTCATCTTGTGATTTAGTAAAAGATGTCACAGATGGTTCTTCATATGATAGTTGTAAAATGGAAGGTGATGCTAAATATATTAATGTATATATAACATCAACTAATATTGGTATGGAAGCCAATTTTGCAATAGAAAATAAATAGAAAAAAAGGGGTGATTGAAAATTGTTAAATGATTTAAGACGAATTATTGAAGAAGATAATAGGATAGAAAGAGATCTTGAACTTATGATGGAAGGCACTGATGCTGATATGGCAGATATGTTTATAGACGATGATGACGAAATACTAGAAAGTGAATTAACTAAAATACTTACTAAAATTCCAGAATATAATCGAGATGAAGAACTAAATAAAAGATTAAAAAGATTAACAGAATCAGTAATACCTGATTACGACATAATAGAAGAATTTTTTGGTTTTAATAAACCAAAAGTCGATAAAGATGAACAAATGTTTATTGATTCATTAACAAATGTAGTGATAATAGATAAAGATGAATTATCTAAATATAAAAGAGAAATAAATAAATTAGTGAAATCACTTTATTCATTATTAAAAAAAGAAATTCCTAAATGTGATTTTATAGGAGATTCAGAAGACAATGATATAGTATATAACATAAATAAGAAATATGGCTATACTGTATATTTTTGTGGCGAAACAATATTTGAATTGGATAGTGACAATTTTGATAAATATAAAGCAAAAAGTAAAATTATAAAAAATGTTGATTATGATGATGCATATGATTATGTAGATGAAATAATGAATGAAACTGAAAAAAGAATATTGAAACCTTTACAAAGAATGGGATTAGAATATGATGTCGATTATGGTCCATTTGCTTATTCTAAATTTAAGGATGGAAAACGATATTTCACTGTTGATTTAGGAGATGAATATATGTTCGATGTCACATTCGAAGCCCGTTTTGCTGTAAAAGATTAATAAAAAATAAAAGGAGTGAAATAAAATGTTAAATGATTTAAGACAAATTCTAGAAGAAGATAATAGAATAGAAAGTGATCTTGATCTTATGATGGAAGCAACAACTGATTCTGATATGATGGATGCTTTTATAGATGAAGATGGTGAAGCAGAAATACCAGAATCTGAATTAACAAAAATTCTTTCAAAAATACCAGAATATAATAGAGATGAAGAATTAAATAAAAGATTAAAAAGATTAACTGAATCTATAATACCTGATATAGATGAATTAGGTGTTGTTGAAGAAGGTGTTAAAGATGTTGCAAAATCTGCAGGTAAACTTACTTTAAAAGCAGCTGATAAATTAAATAGAATATTAGATGATATATCAGCAAGTCCAGCTAAATCTGCAGCAGCTATGTCATTATATGTTACTGCTGATACAGTTTTAGCAGTAGGTATACCAGGTTTAGTATTAGGTGCTGTAGCAGCTCCAATGTCAGGATTAATAGGTGTTGGTGCTAGTGTTGCAGCAGGTATAGTTCCAAAATTAGTTACTAGAACTTATACTAAAGGTAAACCTTTAACTAAAGATTTAATAATCGGATTATTAAATGGATGCAATACTAAAAAAGATTTAGTTAAATTTACAGCTTGGTTAGGCGTTGTTTATACAAATTTAGCAAAAGTTGGTAGAAGAAGTCCTGATGTATATATGAATGTAGACGCTTTTAGAGATTGGGTTAAAAATGATGTGATTAAAAAAGCTATACCTGCTAAAAAAGAATTAATAGAAGCACAACAAAAAGAAGCAGGTGTTTCTGAATCATATGATGATTTTGTTAATTATATGGATATGAGTACTGAAGAATTCTGTGAAGCTATGGAAATTGAATGTGAAGAATATCAAGATACATTAGAAGAATCATATGATTATAATACAACAAGAAATGATGAATCTATGACAATATTAGAACAAGCATCTTCAATAGTAGATGATATATTAGAAGAAAATAAATTAGTTAATGCAGTAAATAATTTTAATGCTAAACATAATAAAGGAAAATATGGTAAAATAAGAGAAAGAGTTACAAAAAAAATAAATAAATGTAAGAGTGAAGATAAACTTACTCTTTTAGAAAAAGATTTACAAATGGGTATAACTCAATTAAATGAAATGATATCTAAAGTTGAAAAACCTGAAGAAAAAAAAGAAATAAAAGATCATATAAAATGGTGTAAAGGTGAAGCTAAACGATTAATAAAAGCAAGAAGAAAAGAAATAAGAAATAAATAATAATATAAAATAAAACAATAAATCATAGAGTATAATAATATAGGAGGTTATTTAATTATGTTAACATTATATAGAAAAGACGGTATATTATATGGGAAATGTATAATAAAACGTCTTATTAGTGAAGATTTAAAAAAAGTTATAAAAATATCAGAAGAACCACAATATATAGAAACAATGGTTCTTTTAGATGTTCTTAAAAGAAACGAATATGTATTGATGGATAACGGTTCTACTTTTGTTAGACCTAAACTATATAATTTTGCTATAGATTTAGAAAATAAAAATTATAGAGCAATAGATATAGTAGAAGAAAGAAAACCTGAACCTAAAGTTATAGAAAAAGAACATGAACCTGTTAAAAAAGAAGAACCTCAAGAGATAAAATCAGATTTTACTATAACCGAATCATCTGATGAAGATAGTAAAAAGAAAAAACGTAGAAACTAAAAGGAGTTGAATGTAAATGAAATTTATTATAAAAAGTAATGCTAAAATTCCTGGTTTTGGAGGTATACGTGGTCCTATATTAACACCACAAGAAATACCAGCTAAAAAAGTTTTAGATATGGTATCTAAAGGTTGTAAAATATATGAGGTTATGGAAGATGGATCTCATAGAAAAGTTGAATTTAGTGACAGTAGAGTATTCGAAGAAATGATGAAAGAAAAACAACCTTCAGTTACAAAAGTTGAAAAGAAACCTATTTTTAAAGATGCTAGACTTTTAACAGAAAAAGAACTTGAAGATATTGGTATTAATCCAAAAACGGTAGAAAAAACAGATATCGTTTCTGCTAATAAAGAATTAAAAGAAGCTATAAAAAAAGATAAAGAAAAATTCATAAAAGAAGAAACAGATAAAATGTTCAAAAAAGATAAAAAATCAGATAATAAATCAAATTTACCAATAGTAGATAAAGTTGAGACATTATCAGATGACAAATAGTTATGAAGATAAACTTAATGATTTAACTAATATATTTGGTGAAATGAAAAATTTATCTGATGAGGAACAGATGGAATATAACAATATTCTTGATGATTTATTTGAAGATACAGGAATAAATCTATTTGATTTATTTGAATGATAAAAGATGTTATAGTCTAAGACTATAACATCTTTTTTTTCTATCCTTTAAAATCTTTATCCCTTTTAGTTAAACAATATAAGCATTGTATTGCTTCCATAGTAGTTAAACGTATATTGTCTCCATTAGCATCTAATATATTTCTTTTAGATCTAACTATTTCATCACATTCCTTATTCGCTTCTAATGAGAAAACTCCTTTTATTGTAGTTTGGTCACCATCATAGTCGCCACCTATTGCTTTTAAATAAACATTTGACATTTTTAATATATCAAAGAAGAATGTAGCAACATCATTTTTTGGCATATTAAAATCAACTATAGGATAAAAATCATAAGTTGTTCCATTAACTATAGCTTTTTGTGTTCTCAATGTAGATAATATGTGTATTTTATTTGGGAATGTTCCTAAATGATTTGTCATAGGATAACGAGTTATATATACATGTTTATTTTCAGTAGCTCTAACTGTAGCTATAAATAATAAATCAGTATAAGTCATATCTCTCATTTCTCCATTAACTTCAATTTTATAATATATTGGATATTTTTGTGGTTCTACTAATGGAATTTCAACTTTATCAAATCTGTCACCATACGAACGAGTAAAAGTATCCATTATATTTTTAAATACATCTTCATTATATGTTAAATCAAATGGAGCTAATTCAACAGAACCAGATAATTTAGGATTATATAAAGATAAATCTTCTATCTTATAATTTAATTTTTCATATAATTCTTTAAATAACACTCTCATTTCATATAGAACAAATGGAAAAAACGTAGTACATGCAATTGATATAGGTAATCCACAATGATAAAAATCAACAGGATTATCTGTATATGTTTCTCCAAAAGTAGGAGAAGATATAACTGCACGACAACCATAATCTACAGATTTACCTAGTAAAGATCTTCTTATTAATCCTCTTTTCTTTTCTATTTTTTGTTTAAAATAATCATATAATTCAACTAAAGTATCTTGGACTCTACCTATAGTAGAATTAGCCAAAAATTCAAATTCAGTTGAAGATTTATACATATTAGTATATTTTAATAATTTACAATATAAGTCAGTTAATTCATTATTAGATATTTTACCTTGACCCACATTTCTATAATTAACATCTCTATAGAAAGCAGGTATAACTATCCATTGTTTACAAAACAATACATCTTTTTTTGTACTTTCTATTAAAGTTATACGTTCAGTACGAACATTTGAATCATTTCTTTTAAATTTAACTTTATTCCAATTTTTATATAACCAGGTTAAACCAGTATATCCATCTGGATCTTCTTTTATATGTCCTTCTTCTGTAATAATATATTTTTTTCTGCCATGCACAATATGTTCTATATTTCTATCTATCCTTTTCATAACTTTATAGACATATGGATGTAAAAAAGGTCCACCTAAATCTATATACGCATAAGTCTCTTTTCTATCTCGAGAAGTTGTTCCAAAAATTTCTAATGATAATAAACCATCAGGTGTAGGTATATAACCTGTTTCATATAAAATAGGATTTGTTACTTCTTTAAGACCATTGGCTATTATCAGTTTCCTTGTGTCTAGCAAATCTAGTTTCATATAAGTCCACCTCACTTTCATATTTATCATTATATATTTCTATACTAACAATATTATTATTTTTATTTATAATAATTTCAAAATAACTTTCTGTATTTATTAGACTATCAATATCACCTTCATATTCATTATCTAAAATAAGATCTACTGTTAATATATCATTACGTTTGTCTAATTTAGCATTATAAGTTATGTCATTTGATGATATATTCATATTTTGTATTATTTCGTAAACTTCTAATATTTTTAAATAATGGTCTGATATTAAGTCTAAACAAGAGTAGTCAGCTAATCCTGATTGGATTAGCTGATTAATAAACATATCTATACCCATATCTAAATCCATCCTTTATAAAAAATTTTGGATTCTTGATTCATTTTATTAATAACCCATTTTTTTTCTTTCTTCCTCTTCTTTTTTCATTTCATTTGTCTTTCTAGTTATTCGGGCATCTCTTAAAGCAATTGCTTCTTTATAAGATAATTCATGTAAAATATAATTTGCGTGAGTACCTCCAAACAATTCCAACATTTCATCTAAGAATATAGCTAATTTCTCTATTCTATACTGGTATTGGTTTCCATTGCTTGACGGTACTTTTGAAAAAGTATAGAATCTAAATCTATTGGAATATAATCTATATGACTTCCACATTTTCTCTTAGGACAATTTACATCAAATAAGCCATAATCAAATTCCATATCATTTAGCATATCTCCTATTTTAGCACCTAATATTTGTACGTCTTTATCACCTAAAGAATATACTAATTTTATTAAATCTTCACTACTATCCACTTCAAAATAAGCACCTGGATCTTGAGGATCAGGTACACATATTTCATTTATAGTTGATGCCAATACTGCAGCTTGTTGGTATTTAGCATCCATTGTATTTATTGATTCAATAGAATCATATATAAAATCATATGCTGATTGAGCAGCTAAACCAACATAATATCCTGATTCTGGTAATTCTATTGCTATTTCTGTATTTAATAAAGACTCATTAAAACATTTTTCTGCAGTAGATTTCATATATGATGCATCTACTGTTTTCTTAAATGCTTCTTTAAGTTTATCAGACATTCTTTCTGCTCTTAATAGACCTCTTATCACATATTTATGATTTATGTCTTCTTTACATTTAGGACATTTCAATGGAAATTCATCTTCTTCAGGATATGTTGCACATAATATACCATAAACAAGACATTCATATTCTAATTGAGAAACTGATCTTAGGAAAGTATTAAAATTCATTTTACCTAAACTAGTATCAGTTACTTTAGAATGAATTAAACTCCATTTACTTATTAAACTATCTTTAGTATTTTGAGAATTATCAACTAAACCTAATAATTCAAATGTACTACAACCACATACCTTTACAACCAAACCTGATATAGGTAACACAACTGTAGTTTCTTTTATACTATTTATTCTTTTTATTATAGCATCTGAAGAACCTTTTTTAACTTTTTTTCTTCTTATTGTTTTTAATGAAACAGTTTCAACTTCTTCTACTTTTATTTTCTTAACATGTTCCATTTTCTTTCTTTCTTCATCAGTAAAATCTATTTTACCCATACCTGATTTATCTATTATTACTATAGCTTCATCATATTTTTTCTTTAATTCTTCAGTCGTTTTTCTAGATTCATCTTCTATATCTAATTCATCATCTTCATCTTTTTCTAATATTTCATCTTCAAGATTAATTTCAGGTTTTTTATCTTCTTTTCTTAAAGATTCGTTTTGTTCTTTATATTGTGATTCTGGAATACCTGTTTCAGAATATACTTGTTGTTTTAAAGATTCCATTTTAGCTTTAGATATAGATTCATCTTGTTCTTTATATTGAAGTTCTTCTATAGCATTTTCTGCAGGTATTTCTTCTTCAACTATTATAGCATCAGGATCGTCTTCAGGTTTAGGTTCTTCTTTTACTTTTAAACCTGTTTCATCATTAACAAATAAATCAGCAACACTAGTATATTCACCAGTTGTTTCTAGACGTTCTTTAGCTTCCTTAATGTCATCATCCATTTCAGATAAATATTTTTCTATATTGGATTTTTGTTCTTTATTTATAGTTGGTAAATTTATACCTTCAACTTCTTTTGGTCTACCTTTCATTAATTCACTAGTATCAACAGCAACTCCTTGAGTTTTATATTCAGATACCATTTGATTTGGATCTGGTGCTCTTCCAAGAGTGTGTTCCATATTAGTGTCAATCTGTTGTTCTTTGCGAACGTTTATATTATTTTCTTCTAACATTTTTTTTATATCTATTTTTTCATCCATTTACATTTACCTCCTAATTTTTAATCATGATTCTTCTATTTGAAAGTTAAAATGAAGTTTATTTAATTCATCTCTATAAAAAGCATAATATGCTGTTATAGTTGATTGTTCCTCAACTTCTTCCATTAATGGTATTGATATTATCAAATAACTTCTACCATTGTGTATTATATCATTAGCAACAAATATTCTACTTTCATCAATAAATGGCAACATATCTTTACAATTTGAAGCTATTAAACCTTGTAATTGAGCTGGATCTAATATTTCACTCATATTATTTTTAATATATTTAGTGATATTAACACCCAGTTCTGGCATTGTTGGTAAATTACCAGGCTTCATTAATAATATGTTTAATATATAATTAACCAATGATTGATGTCTATTATATATGGTGCTTTTTTGAAAATCATCTTTTACTAATCCAACATCTCTTGGTAATGGCAAAACAAATCACTCCTTTCAAATATCAGATTTTATTATATTATTGTAAATTATAATAAAATTCCAACGTAAAACAACATATTAATGCATTGTTATTTAAAAACATAAAGAAAGGGTGAATATTATGGCTAAATATAAATGTAAAATTTGTAATAAGCAATATGTCGATTTATCTAGTTTATTAAATCATATAGAGCATAAACATAAAGAAATGATACCAGAAGATATGAACGTTAATCAATATTATTATTATATGAAAACTGGTAAAACTCATGGGAATTGTGTAATGTGTAAACAACCAACAGAATGGAATAAGAATACAAATAAATATAATAGATTTTGTAACAATCCATCTTGTAAAGAAAAATATAGAGAAATATTTAAAAAAAGAATGATAGGCAAATATGGAAAAACACATTTATTAAATGACCCAGAAAAACAAAGAGAAATGTTAGCACATAGAAAAATATCAGGAGAATATGAATGGAGTGATGGTACAAAAACAACTTATACTGGTACTTATGATTTAGATTTTTTAACATTATTAGATGATTTCTTTGAATGGGATCCTAATGATATTTCTATGCCTTCACCACATAATTATAGTTATATGTACGAAGGAGTAGAGAAATTTTATTTTCCAGATGTATTTATACATTCATTAGATTTAGAAATAGAAATAAAAGATGGTGGAAATAATCCAAATACACATCCTAAAATTCAAGCAGTTGATAAAGTGAAAGAAAAACTTAAAGATGAGGTAATGATGTCACAAAAATCATTTAACTATATAAAAATATATAATAAAAATTATATAAACTTTTTTAATTTTTTAAAAGAATATAAAAATCAATTTGAAAAATATGGTGATAGTGATAAAATACCTAGAATATTCATGATAGAAGATAAGGAAAGAATGTCAAAACCACCTAAATATTTAAAAGAATCATATGAGCCAGTAGAAGAAGTAGGTGCTTTTTTAATCGACAAAATAACTGCAGGTGCTGGTAAACTAGCAGCTAGATATGATTTTGATGCTTTGGTAATGATGGATATTGAATCTAGTTACGATTGTCCTGAAAAAGTACAAGAAAAAATATTAAATTTATTGAATTCTTGTAGATGTGATAAAGATTTTAAATATATAGAAACTGTTATAAGAAGAACCGTTGATTATTATGAAAAGCATCCTACTATACCTGGTTGGATAGAATATAGACAATGGATACGTTATCAATATAGAAAAGATGAAAAAGCAGTAAAACGTAAAAATGAAACTAGAAATTGTGGATATGATAAAGTAATTGAAAATACTGTTGTTAATGATAAGATGAAGCATATAGATTTATCATATGATGATATTCAAAAATATCTTAAAAACAAAGATGATGAATGTTTAACTAAATTATTAAATGATTATAGTTCTTGTTATGAAAGAGAATTAGAGTCAAGACCAGATGCAGCACATCATATAAATGAGGATGTTAAAAAAACTGTAAATTATATAGATGGTTTAGTTGAACAGGGATTAGTTGATAGAGAATTTACAGAAAAACATAAAAATAAATTAAAAAGACTGGTAGAAAGTAATGATACTATATTAACTTTAATATATGAAAAATCTCCAAATAATAAAGTATTTTCATTATTAGATGATACTACTAAATTATATATAGGAGATAAATATTATATACAACGACCAGATGGAATTGCTAAAGTTAATTGTTTAATATCAGAAGGATGCTTAAGCAATGATGTTGCTGATAATAATATTATACAATATAAATTAACTACTAATTTCAACTTCAATGAAGAAGAGATTATGAAAAAAATGATAACTGAAGGGATGAAAGTATTTAATTTATTTGATTTGAATGATAAATCAAATAACTTTTTACATGATATATGTAAAAATTTAAATATAGATGGAGAAATTAAAAGAATATAAGGAGGAGAATATAATGTTATATCCTTTAAATAATTACAATGATGTTATTAATGCTATAAATGAATTTTATGATATAAAACCATCTCTACAAAAAGCTAGATGGATGGTAATAGAAAGTACTCTTAAAAAATTAGATAAAACAATAACAGCAAAAGCAGATAATCCAATTAAACAATTTGACACTAAGCGTGTATTGATAGAAAGTACACAAACAGAAAATTGTTTTGAAAAATATACTAATATTTTAGAAGACAATATTGTTGAATTTAATAATATAGTTTATAATAAAATTAGTAATGATTTAGTATTTAAAGATACAATGAAACATACTGTTGAAGTTACTAAAAATTACAATGATATGGCAGATGAATTAATAGTTAAATATTATCCTGAATTAAAAGAATATTGCTCAATATTTAGTAAATGTATATATAGATTAATAAATTTCTTTTTTAATTCAATGAACTTAGATATGTTTAACAGTGTATTAGATGATGCTGAATTTATAGCTAATAGTGGTGTATTATGTACTTCACATATAGAAAGATATACTATCGCTTTTCATAATTTATTAGCACAAACATTATATGGAGATTTATTAGATGTTAATACAAAAAATAGATTAATGGATTTTATAACTACTAAATGTGATAATTCTTATATATTATCAAAAAGTAAATTTCATAATATAAATAATAATAGTTTGATAAGTTATTTAAAATTCAATAAACGTGATTATGAAACGGATTTAGTTTATAATAATATAGATAATGATTATAAAAAAGTAAATTTATATGTTGATGAAAATGATAAAATGTTAGAAAGATTATATTATGATAATATAAAATTATCAAATGTTCACAATATAAGTGATATTGATGTATTGAAATTAAATAGAAAGGGATTTAAACCTATTTTTCATTTTATAGCAAATCCTTCTAGAGACGATGTTATATATTATTATTCTGATCCTAAAACCAATTTAAAATATATCGTATTAAGATCTACAGTAGAAAATGAATATTATTTTATCAGTAAACATAAAAAATTTAAAGTAAATATGAAATTTGACTTATTGAATGAGTCATTAGATACTGTAATTAATTCAGCATTAACAATTACTGATAAATACAATAATTTTTAACTAATAAAAACAAATATGTATATATGGAGGTGATAATATGAATAATAATAAAACATCATTTTTTAAATATATTAAACTACAATTATTATCTAAAATAAATTTATTGAAATATATTAAAAAAGATAAACAAGCAAGAGGTTTTGTTGTAATTGTAAGTACTTGTACTATTATAATAATAGTATGCTTAATAATGTCTATTAAAGAAGTACAAAACTATATGAATATAAAAAATGAATCAAATAATACTGGAGTTGTTGTAACTATAAATAACAACAGCGACAGTAAAATATATAAAAATAACAATAATATTTCTATAGAAAACGATTATAGAACTGCTCAAATAATAGCAGATGAATCATTATATATCAGAAAAGAACCTAATGCTAATAGTAAGATAATAGGTTCATTGCCAACAGATTATATGATCCAGATATCATATGAAACAAATGGCTGGTGTAAATTATATAATAACACAGGATGGATTTCTGCCAAATATATAAAATATATAAATTAATAATTAATATAACAAGTGTATAAAATGTAAAACATAAATATTTCAATTATATATTATACAATTGAAAGAAATAAAAATATTTAATTTATTTTAGGAGGTAAGTATATGAATAATAACAATGAAAGAAATAATAATGTTAGTGGTATAGTTGGTGTTGGTGCCAACAGCTATATGGAAGAATGTTATTTTGGTAGTATCGCTAAAATAAATGGAGGTCATATTACTAGATTTTTACAAACATTCTTAAACTGCAAAGGTGACATAGGATTAAGCTATGCAAAAACAGCTGATGGAGAAATAGAAGCTAACCTTGCTATACCTTTTAAAGCAAACAAAAAGAATGCTGGAAACAATTATAACAAAAAAGGAATGAATTTAATTCCAGGATTAAGTGGTGGTAGTAATGATCAACTAAGTGATGAATTAATGAATAAATTAAAAAGAATTCGTTATAATGGTTTAAAACCAACACTTATAGACAGAGAAGATGCAATAATCTTCAGAATAAATTTCGCTGCAGTAATAAGCGAGATGATGAATCCTGTTAAAGGTTTCGCTGTATCAATAGACGAAATTAAATTAAACGGAAATTATGATTTTGTAGCAATAGTATCAGTTTATAAATCAAATGCAAATGCTAACACAAATAGAATGACAAGAGTTCTTCAAAAGAATAATAGTCGTTTAAACAATAATAATCAACAAAGATACAGAAGATAATGATTAAAAGATATATGGAGATTGATTCAATCTCCATATATCTTTTATTTTTTGTATATTTTAAAATAGGGATAATTATCCTTATTTATATGTATTGTCAATTATTAATTTTTAAGCTATAAATTTATATTAGTACAAACAACTCCGTAAGGAGCAATTGAGTGAGAACGAAATATAAAATGGAGTTCGAACGATAAAAGAGTTGTTATAATATAAATAAAAGTACGGAAGGGAAGGTATGTTCATTAGCATCACGCTAATGAATTTTTTATGTTCCTTCAACAGTATATTAATTTATGGAAAGGAGATGTTACTTATGAGTAAAAAAGAAATAAAATGTGAAGTTATTGAAGAAATAACAACTTTAAAAGAGTATAATGGAGATTACAAAAAGAAATTAATGAGAGTTATATGGAATGATAATCCTATAACTATGGATATAAGACAAGTTAATACAGCTAGTAATTTTGTAGGTAAAGGTATTAGTCTTACTGATGAAGAATGTGAAACATTAACTAATGCTTTAATAAATGAAGGATATGGTTCAGTTGAAAATATGAAAAAAGCTATAGTTAGAAATATGAGTAGAGTTGATCCAGATATTAAATCATATGATGATTGTGAAGAATGTTCATCTTATTATATAGATGAAGATGGATATGAAGTAGTAGAAATACCAAAATATGAATAAGGGGGAATGATTATGGCAGTTTACTTTGGCTCAGATTGGCATTTTTCTAAAGAGGCTAAAAATGGAAAGCCTTTTAGATATAACACAAATAAAAATGATACTATACTAAAAAATTATATATCTAAAGTTACTGATAATGATGTCTTTGTATTTTTAGGAGATTTATCTTATTTTGGCGAAGATAATCCATTATTAGTTAAAAAGCAATTAGATAAAATAAAAGACTTACCTGGAAAGAAAATATTTATTAAAGGCAATAATGATTATAAACCTTTGGATTTTTATATAAATGAATTAGGTTTTATTATCAGTAAAGAAATAATAAAAATAGATAATGTGTATTTCACTCACATGCCAATAAGATTAAGAAATGGTGAAATAAACATTCATGGACATATTCACGGTGCTAGAAATTATTGGGACTGTGAAAGTAAAAATCATGCCGATGTATATTCTAAAGCTTATGGATTCTATCCTGTAGAACTTAGAGAAGTTTTATACGGTAATTACAGCTTTATAAATAAAAATTTAATAAATAACAAATTAATAGATAAAATTAATAATAGTTTTTATAATATGTAATGGAGGAAAAATATTATGAGGAATAGATTTAAAAATAAAAAAGACGAATTAGCTCATATAATGATAGGAGCTATATCTTCAGGAATGAATGAAGAATTATTCGAATATAATTTAAAAGAATTCGAAAAAGAGTATGGAACAAAATTGGTAAATGAAGTTAAAATAGAATATAATAGTCTAATAAACAAATTAATATATAACTAATGTAAAACTTATATAATTCAATTATATATTATATAATTGAATATGATGTATTATTGAGTGTTACGTTAAGTGATTTAATAATAATATAATATTCTCAAATTATATTTGTCTATAGAACATGGTCTTGGAAACAAGGGTATGCACTGTGTCACCCAGGGTGCTGTTGCGAAAGCAGGAGTCATCGACAAGGGCAGTGGACATATATAATATATTTATCTATAGAACATGGATTCTGGAAACGGAATACATGCACTGTGTCACCCAGGGTTGCCGTTACGAAAGTAGCCGTTTCCGACAAGGGCAGTGGATATATAATATGTTTGTCTATAGAACATGGTCTTGGAAACAAGGGTATGTATTGCGTCCGAGAGTACGGTTGCGAAAGCAGTTGCTATTGATAAGCGTAATAGACATAATTTGTTTTTAAATAAGATTAAATCACTTAATGTAGCACTCAATAATATATTAAAAAATAAATTCAATGGAGGTAAATATTATGTTAATAAAAGTATTCGATCATGAAATTTTAGGATGTATGGATGTGTTTGGTGATGAACAAGGTATGTGGTTTAGATTTTCAGATGTCGTTAGATGTTTAAATATAAGTGAAGAAAATGGAAAACTTAAATTTAGACATTTAGATTCTAATTTAAAAAAATTGCAAGATATAAATGAAGATGGCGTTTTAGAAAAACACAGATTTATTCATGAAAAAGCAGTGTATGAATTTATGTTAATAGGTAAAAGTAAATATTGTTCTATGTTCCAAAAATGGGTAGGTGAAATAGCATTCGAGATGGGTATATTAAATAGAAATGTAGGGGAATGTAAAATGGATCAACAAGAAATAACAGATTATCAATATGTAGCAACATATATAAACAATCTCGATGCCAAAACTCCTGCAGAAGAAACATTAAAAGAAGCATTTGATAGATTTGACAATAAATTCCAAAATTTAACTGTGGAATATGATAATATGAAAGTAATAGAAACAGAAAAAGATTTTGATTCTTCTATAGAAATCACGACAGAAGAAGCTGGAAGAAGTGAATATTGGCATCCAAAATATAATCCAGATCTTAATAAAAATATAAATGATTATTCTGATTTTGTTACTAAAGAAGAATTAATTGAGCATATAGAAAATGATAATATAGAATGCTTAGATTTTATAACTAAAGATACTAAAAAACATTTTTATTATGATGAAATTTATAGTAATTTAAGACAAAAATATAAAGATTCTATAACATATAATGAATTTGAACCTGAAGATGATGACGACGATGAAGAATAGTTATAAAGTTTAGTTATGATAAAAACAAGAGGTAGTTAACTACCTCTTGTTTATTTATATATTTATATAGGAGGAAAAATAATGAGAGTAAAAGGAACAGAAAAATGGCAAGGAACTAGAAGCAATCCAGTTACGTTAACACAAGAAGTATATTTTGATATACTTAGAGAAATGACAGGGAATGAATTTTATGCTAGAGATAGCGAAGAAGCATATGATATCATAGGTGAATATAAATCAGATTTAGAAAATGATGTTAAAATAGAATATGATACTGATTGCGATGATCCATATGTATTATACGGAGATGTCTATATCTATGGTGAATATAGATTCACTACAGTAAATAGATGTGCTGATGTAGTTGGAATAAATGATAGTATAGATGATGTAAAAATACTATCATATGAAACTTATATAGAAGATTATTTATAAAAATATTTAAAAATAATGTTAGTTTAATATTGGAGGGTGTTTTATGAAAAATAAATTTGGAATACTATTTTTAATAGTACTTTTTATAATAATAAATGTTATAGGATATACTAAAGTATTTATTTATACTAACTTATTTAGTGAAATTACAAGTCCTGTTGATAATGATGACAATATTAGATATGTGACAGATATTAAGAGACAAATAGAAAATGATGAAACTTGCACAAACTATATAATGTATATAGGAAACTATGTTGATGAAAATGAAAAAAATATATATTTCGAATATTGTTCTAATATATCTGAAGCCGATGTGTTTGTAGACAATAATAAAATAATATTTAAAATACAAAAGCCAACATTAAATAAAAGCACAGTTAAAGCAAAAGGTGATGATGATTATAAAATCACCGAAGACATGTATTACAAAATAGATGATTATGTTAATAGTGAAGATGAACCTATTTATACTTTAGCAGTAAAGAGTACAATGGAAAAAATTGCTAAATCTGCAATAGGTGAAAAAGCACTTGAAAATAAAAATATAGTAGTTAAATATTATTAGGAGGGTTGAATATGATACAGATAAATGATATGGTAAATTTTAGATATTCTGTAACAGAAGATGTAAATAATCCAGAAAGTGGTAAAAAATTAATTAGACTTATGAAAAGTATAAGTACTAAATATGGAACACGAGCAATGGAAGCATCTATAGAATTAAGTGAAGTTTGTAAAGAAGACTCTGTAATAAATATTGAAGGACCACAATGGGGTTCTACTTGGAATGCGAACTATTGTACAAAACCTTCAGTTTTATGTTATGAAGTTTTCGATACTGAAGTATCAGATGAAATGAAAAAGTTAATAAACTTCTTTAATGCAAAACCTATAATTAAAGAAGATGAAAAATATATAAAGGGGGACAAATAATATGAGAGAAAATATATTTACTGTGAATGTGTGTAATAAAAGTGAAGAGGAATCAACTACAATTTTTACAACAACAGATGTTGATAAATTAGATGATTTCGTAAGAGATAACCCAGAGTTATATGAAAATGAATATGTCTATATCTTTATATGGGAAGATGGAATAATCTCTAAAGCATATACAATAACTGATTCTTGCTATGACCAAGCTTTAGAGAATATAAATTCTATATATAAAGAAAGAGGATGTGACTTTTGTAGAAACAATGGAGTTAAATTGACAGCAAACGTTCAAGATTGGGATTTACCAGAAGACACAAGAGGTATTAGTGCAAATCTGGTATTTGACAATATGGGAAATGAAGCACTACTAAGTGTGGAATCTAACTATAAAGATACCTGCTATTTAGAACATGGTTATCCTAGCAATATAATAAATATTCAATACTGTCCTGTATGTGGACGTAAATTGATACCATAGGAGATATAAAAGGGATGGTTTACTAGCCATCCCTTTTATATTTTTTAATTAAACATATAACATTTAATTAAAGAGAGGTGAACTCATTTGGAATTATATTTCAATATGTATAAAATTAAATATATTATATTGAATGAACTTTTAAAAGATATAGAATTTAAAAAAGGAGAAGAAATAAATATATTCATAAATTTAGAATCTGTAATAAAGAAAATTAAATATACTACAGAAGATAAAGAAAATATTTTTTATGGTCCTAAAAGAAATTTACTTCTTATATCGTGTATTTTTAATTTAATAGCACATTATAGAAGATATTTTGATAAAAGAGGATTATGTAGTAGAGTGTTTATTTATGGACCTGAAGGAATAGATGTTGATTATTTAAATAGAGAATATAGTAAAGATTATAGAAAGAGCATAACTATACAAGAAACAACAGATACTGTTGCTGTAGGTAATATATATAGGAAAATAATTCCTATGCTTAAAGATATAATTGCTTATGTAAAAGATGTTTATTTTATAACATCTGGTATAATAGAACCTTCAGTAATGCCATATTTAATAAATGTTATGTTACCAAATAATAATAAAAATTTTCTAATAACATCAGATGTATATGAATATCAATATACTAAAGAAAATTTTTATATATTAAAACCTAAAATGGAAAAATCTTTATTGATAGATAAAAATAATATTATGGATGTATTAAAATATAGAGTAAAATGTAAAAGTTCATTGGAACCAGATGTTAATTTTATATCATTTATTTTATCAATAATAGGAGATTCTTATAGAGGAATTCCTAAGATAAATAAAGTAGGTATAAGTACTATTTTTAAATTAATTGATACTGGTATTAAAAATAATATTATAAATAATGAAGTTGAGAATATAAATATTCTTTTAGAAATAGTAGAAGAATATAATCAAAATCAAATAATGCTGAATTATTTATGTACTAGTATTAGAGAACAAGAAAAAAGAATTTCAGCATCAGAAGAAGCATATATAAAAAATCAATTAATAAATAAACATGATGCAGGATATCTTAGAGATGTTAATGATAAATATTTTATGGAATTCCCATTAAATATTATCGAAATAAATTCAGGTATTAAAAATAATAAAATAATATGGAGGTAATTATTATGTGTAAAAAAGATTGTAGAAAGTGTTTAAATAAACTTATATATACTAAATTCAGTACTCCTTATGGAGTATATTGTAGTAAACATAAAAGATTTATAGAATATCCTATAATAAGAGCAAACTTTTTATGCAGAGATTTTGAAGAAGGCAAAGGAGGAAATAAAAATGACTAGAGGTAAAGTAATAGAATTTGAAGGATTAGATAGCAGCTTTAAAGAAACAAATGCCAAAAGTTTATATAACTATTTAAAAGATAAAGGATATAAAGCTAACATCGTATCTTTTCCAAGATATGATTGCGATTCATCTTATTTTGTAAAACGTCTTTTATCAGGGGAATATGGTATTCAAGATAAAGTTAATCCTCAAATAATAAATAAAATGTATGCATTAGATAGATTTGATTATATTGAAACTTTTAATGTTAGAGATAGAATAGAAAATGGTGAATGGTTTATATTTGATAGATATGTTGGTTCTAGTTTATTATATCAATCAGCTAATATAGATAATATTGAATTAAGAAAACAAATTCAAAAAGAAATGTATAATTTCGAATATAATATATTAAATTTACCAAAACCAGATATAGTTATAGCAATGAAATCAAATTTAGACATGACAATAAAAAGTTTAGAAGCAAAAGAAAAAACAGATGCTTTTGAAAGAAATATTGTGTATTTAAAAAAAATAACAGAAATATACAATGAAGTTATAAAAAGATATGGTTGGTACGAAATAAATGTATTAGATAAATCTAAAACTAATTTTAGAAGTAAAGAAGATATATTTAGAGATATAATAACTTTATTAAATAATAAAATATTTACTCAAAAGATATTTGAAATGAGTAATAAAAAGGTTTTAATAAAAGAGGCAATCAATAAATGCAAATGCATTTATGATGTTGGAGCTAAACCTGAAGAAATGATTAATGAAAAAGGTTATTGTAAAGGTTTATTTGACCATAATGATATTTTTAATAAACATCAAGTTTGTAAATCTTGCTTATTCTATGAAAAAAATAATAAATAGTGTTAAAAGTAAATAAATCGATTATATATAATATATTTGAAAGAGGTGATATAATGGGTAAAAAATATTTATTAATTGTAAAGAAATATAAAAATCCTTTTAAAGTAGGTGAAGGTGAATTAATGAAAGCAGCAATAGTCGATAAGAAATATTTAAACAGTACTATTGATGAAATGCATGCTTACATTAATGATAATGCTTGTATGCAATTAGAAATAAATGACATAACTGATAAACCAGAAATATCAATAAAGGGAGGAAAATGCTAATGAAAATAACTGAATGGCAAGATTTTAAAAGAGGAGATATTATTAATAAAGGATTCAGAATAGAAAGAATTCAATTAAAAATAGATGAAAAATATTTTATTGATAATTTTATAGATAATATAAAAGATCATCTAAATGTTTTAAATGATATTGATAAAATTATTCTTGGTGATTCTGACCCTATTGCACTATTTCCAAAAAATGACAATGATTATTTCGATAACACTGTTGACTTTTTGGATAATATAAAAGATAATGACATAAATGTTATCTATATAAGTATGATGGAAGATAATAATGAATTACTTAATACTAAAATATTTGATGATACTGTTCATGAAATAAAATTATTTAGTAAATTCAAAATAAGATATTTCTTAAAAGAAGATTAGGGGGTGTTGTGTTATGATACCTATGATAATAGGAATTTTAATTATAGTGTTATTATTAAAATTAATAGCTAGAATATAATTCATAAATTTGATATTTACAATAAGATAATAGAAATTTATTCTATTATCTTATTTTTTTTATAAGGAGTTGAAGAAATGGTATTGACTGAGATTAAAAATAATGAACTTAGATTAAAATGCAAACGACCTATAATGTTGAATTATGAAATAAAAGATAATAAATTTTTTTATGACAATACTGAATTAGACATTTATCTATGTTCCAATAGTGAGTCAGAATTATATGATGAATTTTGCGAATGTATAATATGTGACTATCTTTTATTTGTTAAAGATAAAGAAACTCCTATGACTAATTCAGCTAGAGAATATGGTAAATTATTACAAGATATGTTTATTGAAATTACATAGGAGGTGGATTGTTATGATTACAGAAGAAATGCGAAAATATAGAACAAATGTAAAGTATAAAGTAAATACTCTTGTAGTATTATTTGATGATGGTTCTAGTATAGAAATACAACCAGGAATGGTTACATCGTTGTATATAGAGAAAGATTTTGATAATTTATATTTTCCTATAATAAATATAAATGTTGTAATGGATGATGAATTATATAATACGATTACACAGGAAAATGAAACTGTTAAATTTAGACTTAGAATAGATAAAATATTACATGATGCAAATGATGATTATGTCAAATATGAATTATTTTTTAATGATCTATTCATATGCTTTTCTAATAAAGAAGTTATCGTAAAAGATAAATATGCTATAAAAAATAGAAAAGAAATAGAAAGATCATCTTCTACTCAAAATACAAGAGCAAATGGTAGAAGTTTTTATTTATTTAAAGAAGATGTAATTAAATGTAAAGATAATTTAAATTTATCTATAAAAAAAGCAACTCCTCAGGATTTAGTGCTATATATGTTTGATAAAGTTGGTATAAGTAAATTATTAATGAGTATACCAGATAATTTAAAAATGATAACAAATATGTTAGTTCCTACAGGAAATTTAATAGAGAGTTTTAAATATATAAATGAACATAAAGGATTTTTTAATAGAGGATTACTTCTTTATTTTGATATTGATGTTGCATATTTTATAGATAAAAGTTCTAAATGTTCATCATGGAGAAAAAATGAAGTAAGGATAACTCATCTTCATGTATCAGATGAAGATAATTATAAAAGTAGATTAACTGGTATTTTTGTTGATAGAGATAGAAAATCTTCACATATATTCACAAATACATCAAACACTAAAATATTTAATGTGGGATTATTAAATGATCAATTATCAGGAAATAATATAGTTGTTGTTAACAATAAAACGAATAATATAGATAACATTAATCCTAAGACAACACAAATAGGAGATTCTAATATTATATATATGACAAGTAAAGAAGACAATGAATTTAATATAAATGAATTAAAATATAGAATGGAAGAAAATGAATGTGTTGTTCAAACTTCTATTCTAGGAATAGATATAGATTCATTATCACCAAATAAAGAAATATTAATTACTTTTAGTGATAGTGAATTGAATAAGTCTTATGGTGGTAATTATAGGATATCTAAAGAAGTGTTCGTTCTTAATAAGGATGGGGAAAATCTAATAAATACTACAGAATGCATATTTAAAAAACAAAAATAAATAAAAAAAGATATAGGATTTTATTCCTATATCTTTTTTTATTTTTTATTTTGAAAATAAAGAACGTAATACTTTGATATAATCGAAATATCGTTGTTCAATTATAGTTAACAAAGTATTTATTCCTATTTGTTTATTTTTATTTGAATCATTTTTTGTTTCTTCTGTATCATTGGTATTTTCATTATTATCATTTTTTGTTTCTTCTGTATTATCGTTATTCTCATCTTTATTATCATTTTGCTTTTCTTCTTTATTATCATTATTATCATTCTGTTTTTCTTCTTTATTATTATTTGTATCTTTATTATCTTTTATATTATCAGATAAACTTTGCCCATTGTTGTTATTTTGTTCGTCAGCTTCAAATATAATATAAGATTCAGTTTTAACATCAGAATTATCAGAAACCATATCATCCATTTTACCAATTATAGTACTCTTATTATCTAAATAAGCCTTACAATATTCTATCATATTAGAAACAGCTGTTATAGCAGCATCTCCACTCATTTTTTTAGTTCCTGATTCTTTTTTAGCAGAACCTGTTCTAAAATAATTATCTAAACCATTTTTTAAATCACCATTTTTATCCGAGAATTTGCTAACATTATCATTATCTCTTGTTATGGATTTTATAAAATTATCATATCTAGACATTAATTTATCAAATGTTACATTATTATCATCAGGCACTTCAAGTTCCATATCAGCAGATATTTTTTTACTAGCTTTTAAACCATCTAAGAATTTTTTATCTCGTGAAACTAATTTATCATGTTTTGAACCAAACATTCCTTTTATTTTATCTAGATTATTATTTGCATTATTATCTGCTTCTAATAAAATATTTTCTTGTATATATGAATATGATTCATTTATACTATATTTTAAATGATTTATTTTATTAGTTAATTTAGAATTTGCTATTAATTTAGCATTTTCTACAAATATATCATCTAATCTATAATCAGAAGTATATTTATTTCTCATAGTTATAACATCACATAAAGAATTATTCAATGATTCTATTATTAAATCATAATCTTTATTTCTAATTCCTTTTTTGATATATACCATTTGTTCTATACTTCTATTCATCTCAGAATATACTTTAGAATTATTTTTAAATTTATTTATTGTGTTACCAATATCTTTTTCTAAATCACCAATCATTTCTTTTATTATAAAATCTTCAGATTCTAATAAAACATTTTCAATAGTTTCACATATCATACATTCAATATTACTATATGATTCTATTATATTACTAATATCATTCACATTGAACACTCTCCCTTCTTTAATGGATTGTTTTTTACGATAAAAAACATATACCGATAGATTTTCTATCGGTATATGTTTAATTTATTTATAAATCCCATTCATTATCTTCAAATTCAATTTCTTCATCTAATGAATTTAATAAATAATCAAAACTTTCTTTAGCAGTTTCTTCTTTTTCTTCTTCTTTTTTAGCTGGTTTTTCTTCTCCACCACCATTATCAGATTCAGCTTTAGCTCCAACTGCATGACGGCATATAGATAAACAAACACTTGCTAATTTTTTAACTACTGCTATTTGAGTTTTTATTATATCTGTTTTTATATTTATCATGAAATTAAGAACACTAATTACATCATTTATATAATTTTTAGCTTCTTTTTTATCTTCTTTTGATTCATCACTAGCTTTTATCTCTTTTTTAGCACCTTTTGCTACTTGCATAGCATTACTGAAATCGGAATCAACTGCTTTTTGTTGATTTTTTAATCCATCTATTATATCTTTTTTGTTTACAGCATAATTAAATACTGCTTCTGTTGCCATTGAACTAATTTGTAATTCTTTTTTTTCAAATTTTCCTGTTTTAACAAAAAATCCCATAACTTTTTCTTTTAATTCAGCTTTATCTTTAACACCTAAGTTCTTGAATATTTCTGTTTTGTAATCACTTGAAGAATTATATGCATCGTTAAATTTTATTTTAGAGCATAAATTATAACAATTCACTATAGCTTTAGATGCCATATCAACATCATAAGCTTTAACTTTTCCAGTATCAGTTTTTAATTTATTTTTTAAATCTGGATATTTTTTAGCTAATGCTTCACCATTTCTAAATAAATTAGCCATACTTGTAAATAAATTACCAAACCAAGCTCTTATTTTACCCCATAAATCTTGTATTCTTTTACCAACATTAGCTGCTTTTTCTTTAAATGATTCTTCTATCATTTCTGATATATGATCTTCATCAAATTCTTCATACATTGCATTTTCTAATAGCATGTCAGCTACAAGAGATTCAGCACAAACCTTTATAGTTGTATTTTGCATTTCTCTTTGTATATTTGTTAATACATCTATGCCTTCTTCTATAGTATCAAAAGGTTCTACAGAACTGTCATCAAAACTTGAATAATCGAATCCTTCTGAAATCATAGAAACGGCGTTCTTTCTTTCATTAAATATATCATATATATTACTCATTGTAAGTCCTCCTTAACTTAAAAATATTTTTAATTATTTTATACTATTGTTTAGTTTATTTACTTTAAATAAACATAAAACCATCATCGTTACCAGTTACTGATTTTAACGTATATGCTTTATTGTCTTGTTTTAAACTAGATGTACTTTTTTGATCAGTTAACTTACTATTAACTCGTATTTTATCAGATATTTCATCTAATTTTCTAGCATAAGATTCTTGTTTTTTAATAACATCATTTCTTTTTTGAGCACCTAAACTTTTACTATCAATAGCATTTTTATTCATTCTTAGAAACATAGATTGATGTTCTAAATATTCACTAACATTCATACGTGTATCATAATAATAAAATACTAATTGTCTAAGTATAGGTATTATTGATGCAGCTACAGCAATTGCTGTTGTTATTGCTACTGCTGAACCTGTAAAATTTTGCTTATTTTTATCTAAAGCATTTTTTGAGAATTTAGCAAATTCTCCATTTTTAACACTTCTATTGAATTTATCTAAACTATTTATACACACATTTCCATATATACCTTTCCCTTTTTTAAGAGTGAATTCTGTTGTATTAACACTTTTAACATATTGAACATATGATGCTAATATTAAAGATGTTGATTCAACACAAGCATAAACTAATGAATTATAGTACATTGTTAAAAATTCATTTCCTAAATGAAAACCTGAAGTGAATGTTTTTCTGTAAGCTCTAATGTTACTTAAAGCAGTATCAACTATATCAAGCTCTCCCATTTTAATACCAAATTTTTTTGATAGTTGTCTTAACATATTTATTGTAGCAACCATGTTATCATATCCATCAAATTTACTTATATCTCCTTTAGAATAAGGTATAGTATCAAAATCTATATTTTTTCTTTTTAAAGCAGATTGATATATATTACCCATAACTCTATCGTTTATTATCGCTTGTTCCGTTTCAGTTAAAGAGTATAATCTAGCTTTTTCTTCATGAGAAGTGCAGTTTTCTAATAAAATATTCATTAATTCATTTTTAACTAACATTAATGTCACCTCCTATAATCTACCACTATTTATCAATTTGTATATATCTTTAAAATCATTTTTACTATTATTTTCTTTTTCTAAACCTGAAAAAGAAACTACTTGATATTTATTTTCTCCATCAAATATGAAGTGACATAATTCTTGAGAATCATCTACTACTACAAATCCTAATAGGAAATAAGTTTTCATTATTCTATTTATCATTTTACCATCTAGTAAATCTACGCCATATGCTTCTTTAAGTTCATTTACTTCAGTCATTGAACAAACTATAGTAGCATTAGGTAATATTCTTCCAGAACCTTTTATTCTTCTAAGTGCAGCAACATTTCTTCTTCTTTTTAATGCACTCCACCAACTAGAACCATTCTTTTTGTGTTTTTTAACAACATCTTCTCTAATATTATCCATATTTAATATTAAATCTTTTAAGAATTTTATTTCGCCACTAGTCCATCTTAAAAAACTGAAAAATTTATTTCCAGATCTAAAACCAGATAGTAAATTAGAAATCATATCATCGGAATTAACTGGATGCATTAATCCTTTAACACCTATAATAAAATTAGATACTCCACCAAAACTACTTCCGTCTTTTATTTGTAAAGTAACAGATAATGTTGTAGGAACTAATTCATTACATTTTTTAACATCATTATCTGATAATTTAGTCATAGTTTTACTTTGATATTCCCATTTAGTTTTATTTAATTCATGTTTAAATTTCTTGTCATCTGCTTCTCTAGCAGCTTTATCCATTTCTATTTTATGTTTATTCATTCTTAATTGTTCTCTATCCATCATTTGTTGACGTGAGAATTTTTTTCTTTCAAATTGTCTTTTAGTTTTTTCTAACTCTTGTTCAATTTTGTTATTTTCTAATTTTTTCTTATCCATGGCTTTTTGATGTTCTAGTTTTTCTCTAGCTATTCTGTTGCTTTCTATTTTTTGATCTACTTCTATATCTTTATAATAATCTGCACCATATTCTTTATTATAATCATCATAATCAACATCTTCTTTTACTATTTGATTTTTTTTATAATAATAGTCTAAGTTTAATCTAGCACTTTCTAATGTTATATTTTTAGGTCTATATAAATTATTTAATATCTTATCATTAAGATATTGATCTGGATTAAACATTTGCTCTCTATTTGATGCTAATACATGACCATTACATCCCTCATTTAATGAAAATAATACAGTATTTCCAAACATATCACTATATAAATCCATAGCACTTTCATTAAGATCTATTAAATTTGCAGTATTTTGATGTAGATTCTTTTTAATATATCCTTGTAAATTTCTATCTTTTTCTAAATCTAAATAAGGATTCATACTTATTATCATTTGAATAAAGATAGCATATTGACGTTCTAATGCTTTAGTTACAGTTTGTGCTGTATCAATATTAATTGATCTTGATGTTATAACTGGAAACTGCAATGTTGCATCTGAACTCATTTGTGCTATTGATGTTTGTTTATTTAATGATATATCCATTTCTTTGGCTATACTTATAGCATCTTTTAGAGTATCACTAATATCTTTTAATATAGTCATTATAATCTCTCCTTTTCTTTATATTTTTAGACATTATTAAGTTATTGTTTTATAATCTAATATATAAGTGTGAAAAACAAGTATTTAATGTATATAAATTAAAAAGAAAGGAGATAATTTTTATGCGATGGAAAATGGAATGCATAGTTAAAAAAGGAGTTGGTTTGCATAAAAGAACAGGACCATCGACTTCATATAGAGTAGTTGGTAAATGGTATAGAGGAAATACTTTTGTTGCAACTCAAGTAAAAACTGTCGGTAGACATACTTGGTATAAGATAGAAGGTACTTCTTACTGGAGTTGTGGGAAAAAGGGTTCAGAAAAATATTTAAAATTTGTTAAGGATTTGGAAAATAAAACAAATACTAAACCTGCAGATACTAAACCTGCGAAACCTAATAAAAAAGATGATGATCCACCATATGTACCTCCAAAGGAACCAGAATTACCAGATCCTAGTTATAAATTAGAAAGTTTATTGGGTGAAAGTATTGGTGAAAGTGAATGGTATTTGGAATCAAAACATCTTAGTGCATCTAATTGGGATAAGGGTTTAGTAAAAAATGCTTCACCTAAAAAGCATGCATATTCTGCTCGATCTAGAGTTTCTAATAGTAAAAATACCACAAGTAATACTGGTAGATGGTCAGTTGTTAGCGATGAAGTAATAAGAGATGAGATTGCTAGAGTCAGATATAATATGGATATATCATATAGAAAAAAAGCAGATGCTTATGATTACGTAAGTTCAGCTGGTTATTTTACAGACATGCAATCAAAAATTCATAATTCTTTTAATAGAAATAAAACAGTTATTCCTGATTATCATTTGAATAAAACATTTGCTTATGTATTTTTTACAAGACCAGATTGTAATATTTTAAAAAAATCTTCAGATTCATGGTCATTGACAGAAGATGTTCAAAAAGATCCAAAATATGTATATATGAAAAAAAATAATATAAATTGTCTCAAATCATTGGTTGGTAATGGTAATCCAAATCATGATTTTTTAGTATTATTATCAAATGAAGCTAGATCTTATGAAGTATCAGACCATGTTATTCAAACAGTAAATCATGGTGAAACATATACTGGAGGTAGAGTTGTTTATGGTAGAAGTGACCATGAATCAAATACTTCTGGAGAAATATCTGTTAGATATACAGATAGTGTTAATTTAGATATATTTAAACTCCATACTGTTTGGGTTGATTATATAAATAAAGTATATCGTGGAGTATTTAGACCAAAAGATGATTATATAAGTGAGAAAATATTAGATTATGCATGTTCAGTATATTATTTTTTATGTGGTTCTGATGGGCAAACTATATTATATTGGCAAAAATTGACAGGTGTATTTCCAGTAAATACTGGTGAAAGTACTTTCTCTTGGGATTGTGGTACATTATTATCAAAACCAGATATAAGTATAAAATATATGTATTCAATGAAAACACCTATGGATATATTGCATTTAAATGAATTTAATGCAAGAGCTAAATTTAAACCAAAAGTTCATAAAATAAAATCAACATACAGTCCAGAGCAATGTTGTATAGGTTCAACAATGACTGGTGCTCCATGTATAGTACAAAGTACTATAGGAGGTAAATTTTGTTATAGATTAATGTGGAGAGATATTTAGAAGGAGGTTGTTATATGTCAAAATATTCAGATATCAAAAAATACACATCTTCATATAATATAAAAGATTTTGCATTAAATACTATAGGACCAAAATATTTTCCAGAAGATGTTTTGGAAGGTTATAATATAGGGTTATTAGGTTATACTTTAGATTTATTTGCAAATACAACTGAAGATATATTCAATACAGTTCCTATTGTAGTAAATGAAATGTTTCCTAATTTAGCAGAAATGCCTACGAGCATATACAATTATGCATCATTGTTTCAAGAATCTAAGTTAATGGCAGAAGCTGCCACAATGGATTGTGTTTTATTATTACCTTTAGATACTTTAATAGAATATTCTGATAAAAGTTCAGATAATACTTATAGAGAATTTAGATTAGATCAAAGAACTACTGTTTATATAGAAGATAAATCATTTATATTAGATTATGATGTTTTATTTACATTACGACCATATAAAGGTGATTATATAATAACATCTTCTTATATAAGAGATTTCAATAATTCTATGAATACCATAAAAAATCCATATCTTAGATTACAAAAAGTTAATTATCATGGAGTTAAATATGTTGCAATAATGGTTAAAATGAGAAGATGTGAAAAGAAGACATATGAAAAAAGAGTAATAGATAATGATAAGTTACAATCAACTATAGTTCAAGTTGAATATGAAAAACAACTAGCTAATTTTGAAGTATATTATAGAGAATCTTCTGATTCAAATTATACTCAATTACAAAAAAAGATAATAAATTCAAAAGCAACAGACCAACCATTTTGTTATTATAGATTAAAAGATGAAAACACATTAGAAATTAGTTTTACTAATAGAGAAAATTTCTTTAAACCTAAATTTAATTCAGAAATAGTAGTTGATTATTGGGAAACTGATGGTTCGGCTGGAAATTTTGAGCAATACTTAGGTGTTAATGTGGAAGTATATAGGAATAGTGACAAATATCAAAGTAATTCTAGGGTTCCTATTATAGCAATACCAGAATCATCATCTACTGGAGGTTCTGATAGATTAACTATATATGAATTACGAGATAGAGTTGCAGATGCTTTCGCTACAGTTGATTCATATACTACTGAATCTGATTTACAAAGACATTTTAATTCATTTGATGTTGAAAAAGATACAAAAGTAACATTTATTAAAAAACGTGATGATATTTTTGATAGATTATTTTGTGCTTTTGCTTTAATGAAAGATAAATATGGTTCATATTATAAAACAAACACATTGGCATTAAAGATTTATAAAGAACAATTCGATCATCAATTTGAACAATCAGGTAGATATTTATTAAAACCTTGCAATACTTTTATATATAACGGAGATTCAACTAGAGATATGATTAAAGTACTACCAGAACAAATAGAAGAAATGGAAACTAAACCAGAATTTATATATAGTAATCCATTTTTAATGACATTATCCAATAATGGGGTAATAGGATATTATTTAAATAATATAAATGAAAAGATATTATTAGATTATGAATATGTAAATAATGATTCATTGATTCAATTTATTTGCAATAATCTATTTGTTAAAAGAACAATATTGAGTTCAGAATCTAAATATACTTTCACATTTAATTTAACTGCAACTGATAATGATATAGAAAATCCTATATTAGATGCTAATGGATTAGATACTGGTAGAGTTAAAGTTTTGATGACATTTCATTCTAGTGGAGGAAATGAAGTAGCTTTTGTAGAATGTAAAAAAATAGCATTTGATGTACGTAATTTAACATATACTTTTGAAGGTTCAGTTACAACTGATGACTATATTACATTAAATGAAAATATAAGAATATATGATTTAAAATCACCAGCTAATGGTAATGATATTGTAAGTATGATACCAATGATAAATTTAAAGGTCAACATATATGCATTTTTTAAATATGATGAACCAACTACAACACATAAATTTTCTCATATTGATGGTTTTGCCAATACTGTATTAACAAATACGTATACAACAGAAGAACAAAGAGTTACTTTAATACAACCTTTAAATATGTTAAAATCTAGAATAGTATGGGAAAAAGATAATGATGATGTTGTATATGCTAAAATATATGATGTTCCTGTAATGAAAAAAATAGAAAAGCCTACTAAAGAAAATTTAGAACATTTTGAGAAATTTATAGATTTATTAAATTATCAATATGATTATATGAGAAATATATTATATAAAAAAACAAATAATTATTCAGTTGATATGAAATTCTATAATACTTATGGGCGTTCTAATAATTTTGTTATAGGTGAAAATGAAGAAGTTATAAATAAAGTTAATTGTAATATTAAATTAAGAGTATATGCTGAATTAAAATCAGAAGCAGATAAATTAATACAAGATATGAAAATATTTATAAAAGATTATTTTGAAGATATAAATAAAGAAAATAATGAAGGTATTTTCATATCCAATTTGATACAACAATTAGAAAACACTTTTTCTTATTTAAGATATGTCGTATTTGAATCTATAAATGGATATGATACTTTAGTTCAAACAATTGAGAATAATACTATGGATATAAATACGCTTAGTAAACAGGATAGAATAATATTTGTTCCTGAATATCTAAATATAGAAGAAGATGATATAGAAATAACTTTAATAAATAAATAGAATGGTTTTGGGTATTATTAATATAATACCCAAAACAATAACTTAATGAATAAATAAATACAATCGAAAGGAGTATATGATATGAGTAATTATTTTGATAATACAAATACCCAAGTTACTAGAGGTAGTTTTGGATCAAATTACGGGAAAAAAATAACAGATAAAAATTTAATTCCTGTTACAGAAAGAAAAAAAGAGAATAAACAAGAAGCTTTAATGGAAGCATCTAAAAAACATATGGAAATTTCTAAACAAGCACAAAAGAAACAAATCGACAAAATAAAAAATCAAAGAGAATTTAGAAAAGTATTAAATGAATCATATGATAAATTAAAAGATGATTTATTTTGTAATATGTTGCATCACATTTGTTTAGAAGCATTATGTATAGATGAACAACCTATGTATGAAAACATGGAAAATATAACTAATAAAATAAATGAACAATATAAAGAATTAGGTGGATTTAAAGTTATTAAAGAACAAGCTAAAAAAACAAATAATGTTTTATTAGAAAGAATGATTTCTTTATGTGAAAATACAGCAAAAAAAGTTGCTGATAGAAACATGAAGGAATCAGATTCAGCAGATGGTTTTAAATTCGAATTGACTGATGAAGAAAAAGACGATTTCGAATATAATAAAGACAATATAAATATAGATGCTATATCTAATAAAATAAAAGATAAAGTAATAAAAGTAGTTTCTGATGAAAAAGAAGCGAATACTAAAAAAACAGAAATAATGGATGAAATTGAGGATAAATTAAAAGAAGATGATGTAGAAGACGAAGCTACTGAAGAAGCTATGCAATTTGTTTTTAATGAAAATATAGAAACTACAACATTATTTGAAGCTCTTATGAGAGAATGCTATAAAATAACATTAGAAACTCCTAAAGATCTTATATTTGAATCATATGTAAAAGAAGAATGTGAAGATGATATAGATGATCCAGAATATAACTTAAATGAATTAGATTCATATGATGACAATAATCTTATGAATGATGAAGTTGCAGAAGATTTAATGATAAGTGAATCTTTTGTTAAACAATTACCTGTTGAAAAATTAAAAGAATTAGAAGGATATTTAAGTGAAGCTGTTAGAATAAAAGCTAAACCAGGAAATTTAGGTTTTCATTTTTCATATGATACTGGTGTTTCTGATATTATACAAAGTGCTAAAAAAAGAGAACATATAGCTAAAGTTGTAACTCAACCAGGATTTAGAACTAGTATAATGAGTTTATTAAAATCAGCTAAACATGGTCCAGATATTGCTTATATAAACCAATTAGCTAAATTACCACATAGACTATTCGGTAAGAAAGGTAGAAATGTTAAAATATTAGAAGATTATACAGAATGGTTAAATGGAGAATACAAAGAAGCATATTTAGAAGCATTGGATAATTTAGGTATATCATTAAATACAATACCTGAATTTAAACAACACTTAATGCCTTATGAACCAATGGAAGATGTATTTATTGAACATGCTAAGAGTATATTAGAAGCTGTTAAAGATGGTGATTATGAACAATTAGACAAAAATTTAAAAGACACATCTAAAGATATGAAAAAAGTAGCAGAAGATTGTGGTAAATCTAAAAAGAATCTTTCAGCTTGTAAAGAATCTATAAGAGAAGTTCAAAAATCAACTGAAGAATTAAAAGATGAAAGCAAAAATAATAAACTATCAAAAGAAGCATGTTCTCCAACAACTATAGCTGAGGATGATAAAGATTTATATGAAATGCTAGTGTGCCCAAAATGTAAAAAAGATCCATGCGAATGTGAATCAGATGAAGTATTGAATGAAGAAATGCTAGAAGATAATTTATTTGAAGATGCTGAATTTGATGATGATGATTCTGAAGATGAAGATATTAAAAAATATCTAAAAGAAGAAGATGACGATGAAGACGACGAAGAAGATGATGACGATGAAGAGGAAGATGATGATATTGTTGAAGAAGGCTTGGTTACGAAAATAAAAACTGGTTGGAGAAATTTCATAATGAAACCATATAAAGATAAAGCCGAACAAAATAAAGGTAAATATCATCTATATCAACAAAATATAATAAATGCAATTAAAACTGAAAATAAAATACCTACATTAAAAACAATGAAAATAGATTTACCAGCAACTATAAAAGATATTGAAAAACAAAAAGAGATGTTAATGGAAGATCCTAAAAATAAAAAATATGAAAAAAATATTGATTCATATCTTAAATGGTTGAAATCTGATTGTAGTAAATTAATAGATAAAAGAATTAAAGAATTATCTGTTAAGAAAGAATCATTTAATATTTTTGTTGACGATGTAGATGAGTCAGATGACTTTTTAGAAGAAAGTGCTAAGTTTATATGTAGATCTTGTGGATATGTTGCTGAAGGTGAAGCTCCTGAATATTGTCCTGAATGTGGAAACGATGGAGACCAATTCCAAGTTATGGAAGGATATGTTAAAAATCTTAAAGCTGCTAGAAAAGCAAGAAAAAATATATCTAAAGATGCATATAAATTCAGTATCAGAAACTCAGGAAATATATTATTAAACATGCTTCAAAGAAACAGTAATTTGGCATCTTGTAGAAAAAGATTAGAAAAAATGGCTAAAAAATGTAAAACTTTAAAAGAAATAGAATATCTACAAAAAGATATACCTAATGGTAAAAAATATATACAAAATAAAATAAATTCAACAGATGATCCTAAGAAGAAAGAAGAATATAAAAAACATTTAAAATGGATGTCAAATGATTATTCTAAAATAATTTCTAATAGAAAAAAAGAATTGAAAAATGCTTTAAAAGAACAAGCTGATTTCGAACAAGATTTCTTATATGGAAAAGATAGAGCTGTTTATGAAAATAAAGATTATTCTCCAAGTTTAAATGTACCAAAACCATCTAAAATGAGACAATATTGTTTATTGAAGAAAATAAATGAAGCAACATCTTTTGCTGATATAGATAAAATAAAAGACTATATTAATGAAGAAGTGAAAGAATACAAATATAATAAAGAATATACTAATTGGTTAAAAGAATCAGCAATGAATGCTGTTGTTCTTAAACATACTGTATTAGAAGAAAATATAGTTATTGAAAGTTTTTTAGATAGTTTAGATGATATATGTGATAGTATAGATAAACGTTTAGATAGTCATGATGAAGCTAAACAAATTGCATTAGAATCTATGTATACTAATTTTAACGGACATAATGTTTTTGCTCCTATATTTAAAGCAAATGATGTTAATTCTAGTAATATTGAATTCGCATATAAAGTAAAATTCTTATGTGAAGGATTAAAAGGATTAACTAAAGATTGTGAAAATAATATTGACTTAAGTCAAGCAGAAAGATTAATAAAACGTAATGCAGATACAATAGATACTGTAATGGAATCATTAGATAGTTCATCATATAAATATGGCATATTATACAATGCTAAAACTTATTTAGAAAAAATATCTAATAAAATACCAGAAATAAAAGATGCTTATTTAATAGAATCTACTGATGTTGATTATGACGAAGACATATTAACTGAAGCTATTGAAATGACAGATGAATTATATGATAATGCAATATCTGATGATATAATGTATAATACTAAGAATTCACAAATGGATGTAGTTATGGCTGAAGCTATAACAAAATACACTATAATGGAAACTTTCAATACTCTTAGATTAACAGATTTAAATAATACTGATATAGAAAAAATAGTTAGAAGTATAGTTAAATAAAAAGAAAGAAGATAAGGAATTTTCCTTATCTTCTTTCAATTCGTTCAATATTATCTTTATATATTTTTTTATTTTTTATACATTTTTCATTATATTTTGAATCATATCTATCAGCATACATAACAGTTATTTCTATTCTAGGTTTAGTAGAATAATATTTAGATACACCAGCATCTATTATTAAAGAATCGTCTAATATTATCGTATTCTGAATCATATCAGAATATGTTTTTCCTATATTATCCCAATCAGGTTTTTTCATATGACGTATTAATTTTAGTTCAGCTCTAAGCTTTTCTTCTTTATTCATTCCTTTTGGTGTTGGAAAATATAAATCACAATAAAATTTGCATGGTGTAGCTATCATTTTAAAATCTTTTAATTGTTCTTTACAAAAATCCTTCATTAATTTTTGATTGTTTTGTGCATCACTTACATAAAAATGACCTCCAAATCTTGTGAACCTAGCTCTCGGTGTTGCTTTTGGTATGAAAAAAAATATAAATTTTATTTCATTCCATTTAGTTTCTAAATTATTTTTTGCATTGACATTAAATTCATTTACATTCTTAGTTGTCATTCCACTAGCTAGATCGAGTAATCTACTAAACATATCATCTGGTATTTTTGCATACTCTTTACAATATTCTAATAATTCTTTTTTATTTGGCAAAATATATCCCCTCCTTATAAATTTGTATTATAAGGAATTAAATGTTAATTATACTCCATATTTTTTTATTAAGATCTGTTGTCATTCCTCTATATAATCTACCAACTATATTTTGAGGTCGATATTCACCAAGTAATGCTTTAACTGTTTCTAATTTAGTTGTCATATTAGGAACAGTTAAATCTAATCCACATAAGCTTCCTAAATAATCAATCATCCCTTGGTTAGAGAAAAATAAACTAGGTTTATGAGCTGGAGTCATCATTAATTTAGAATATAAATCTTTTATATTCATGCTTACTTTAACATGTGTTGGAAGACCGTTTACAGACCATGAACTATCAGGACCTTTATCAAAACTTATTGATGTAACTAATCCCATTTCACATGAGAAATTTCCTTTTGAAAAAGCTTTTACTAAAAATGGTGAAACATAACTGTTTGCTGTAGATTGTCTAGGTAGTGAATATGCTAATAAGTGAATCATAGGTACTATTATATTTAAATATATAGCTTCATCTGTACCATAAGGTGAAACTAAATCCACTACTATAGTATAATCTTTACTATATTCACTATCCATCCATATTTCAGGATATATTAAATTTGCACCATGAATTACTTCCTGACCAGCATTACCTAGTATATTATTAAAAAATCCTAAAGTGGTTGCATTTGCAACTTCCATTAATTTACTTGTCGCACTTTCTAAAAAATCTTGTACATATGATGTCGCATCTGATACAGAATTTAAAATCATATTGGCTTCTTTTATAGTTGCTTCTGTAGTATCGAATATTCCTTCTAGTTGTGATTTTTGTGCACTATTACTTATACTTTCACTAACACTTGTTGAAGGGTCAACGTAAAAATGAGTATATTGACGATATCCTACAAATACATCAGATGTTAATCTTGTTAATTTTTGATAAAGTGCAGATAACGTATCTTTAAGAGAAAAGGCTTGTGAATCGTCTTTTAGTTTTTCTGGTACAGTATAATTTTCATAAGGCATATAATTTCCCCAATCATAATATTTATAAGGAGTTTCAGAATCAGGTGCTTTTAAATTACCTATACCTAAATACACAGCACATGTTCTACACATCAGATTAACATATCTAATATATGAAGGATAATCTGATTTGAAATCATAATATCGTTGACCACCATCAGCATCAAATGATGCTAATATTGATTTTAGAACTTCTTTATTATCATTAGTAACATCACCCATTAAAGATGCGAATGATTTTTTATCATTTGCACTCATATCTGGTAAGAAATTTGTAGTTCCAGGTACCATTGTTACTACAGGTCTTTCCAAAAAGATATCTTTTGAAAAACAGTAACCGAAAGCTTTATATTCATCTATTCTACAATCTGCTGTTTTTAAAAATTGATGAGGCATTCCAAATATTCTAGTATTTTGATAATCAAAACTCATTTCTTTTGTCATTTTAGTACTTAATTTTTTAGAATATTCCTCTGCATTTAAATTTGTATTTCCTGAATCAAGTGATACTAAATCAATTATCTCATCAGCTAATGATTTTTCTTTAGTAGTGTCTTCTTTATCTTGCTTTTTTTTAGTTTCATCATTGTTGTTTTTATCTGTTGTTTTTTTATTACTTTCTTTTTGTTTAGCTCTTAACATAGGTCTAGTTTGTTTATCTTCTATAGAAGTATATTCTATTATATCTTGTAATCTTTCTCTGTATAAATTAGACATATATAAACCTCCTTATATTTTTAAATCAGTCGGGTAAAGAACCCGACTGATTTTTTATTTATTATAATGAATTAAAACTAGCTATATTTCTAGCAGTTTTATAACTACTATCGTTTGTTATACCTACTCTTTTATTGCTAGTTGTAGATATTTTTTTAGTACCATTAGCTCCTTTACTATATTTACTAGCTGGTTCATTAGCAGAATATATTTGTATTTTTGATACATTTTGTGCTGTTTCTGCTGTATTTTTATTTATTTCTTTTAATTCAGTTAATATTTCTATTAAACTATCAACGCTAGCTCCATTTAATTTTGAATTAGTTACTGATTCTATTAATTTATTTTGTTGTCTATTGTTATTTTTTATTTCTGAAGCACTAGATAATTCTTGTAATTTATCTAATCCTGTTCCTAATCTTAAATTATTTTTAGTTTTAGAAACTTTTGATGGTTTAGATTTTAATGAAGATAAAATTCCACCTTTACCTGCTCTATCGCTATCGTATTCTTGTTTTTCTGTTCCTGCAGGTTTTATTAGATAAGTATTTCCATCTCCATCACTTTGATTAGTAGAATTATAATTACCATCTACTTGTATATCATCAGGTATTATTGATTTTCCAGCTTTGCCAAATGACCATGCTTTTCTTAAACCAACACCTGCTTTTAAACTTTCGTCACTAAATGCTTTAGAATAACCTATTCCTCTAGGGTCATTTACTATTATGTTTCCATTGCTATCTACACCAACACCTACAACAATATGCCCACTTCTAGTAAAAGGTTCGTTATCATTATCAGTAGGAGCCATTCCAGACATTATTACAGGATAACCTGCTTTTATTTCTTCTTTTATTCTTTTTATGTTATCATCAGATTTTCCTTCTTCTTCATAATGTATATTTAATCCAAATTTATTTGCTACAGTTTCAGGTAGAGTCCATTTCATACCACCACGATCCCAACCATTGTTTGCATAAGCCCATTTAGTCATTGTTAATGGATTTATTACTTTACCAAACATATTTGTTAACATCATAGAAGTTGATGTAGGACCACATCCTGCTTTTGATACAGTAACTCCATCTACAGTTTCTTTATTCCAAGATGAATCTTGTTGAGAGAAGTATGCAAAATTATTCATAGTTCTAGGAGAACTTCCTCCGACTACAGATGAACCATCTCCACCAGCAGAATCTCCCATTAATTGATCTCCTAAATCTTGACCATCAGTTAAATAAGGTATATTAGATAAATCACCATATCCACTTCCAGCACTTACTAATTTAGCTTTTAAAGCATCTCTCCATACAGGATAAAATGCACTATTAAAATGAACACCGTCACCTTGATGATAATTTTTACCTTGTTTATTTATATCACGAACATCAACTAACACTGATCCAGTTTCTTGAGCTATTTCTGCAGTTATAGGTTGTAATGATGGTATACCTTTTTTATAATCACCTTTTTCAGCTTCAAATATTTGATTTAATGCAAATTTAGTATTTGGTGATTTTGCTTTTACACCATTTATTAATTTTATATAATTTTCTTTATACCAAGCATTTCTATGCTTTTTATTATCAAGCCAATATTCTGCATCATTTGTACCATAGTTTGCTATAACTAGAGGTGGTTTTAATTTTGCTACACTATCTACTTTCTTTAATCCTTTTTGAGCTGTATCACCTATAGTTGCAAAAACTCTGCTTTTAGGTATTCCACCAGCTGAAGCCATAGGAACCATTATTGAGTCTCCCATGAATACAGCCTTATCCCAATCACTTTTACTGAAAGTTCCTGTACCACCAGATGATGGTGATGCAGCTGATGAATCAGTAGAAGTGCTTGTTGTACCAAATAAGTCAACTTCTTTTCCATTAAATATAGATGCTATATAGTTTTGCATTATTTTACTCATTTTAGAAAATACACCTAATAATTCTATTGATTCTGTTGGAGCAGTTGCTCCTTCAGTTGCTGTTCCAGAACCATCGTCTGTTGCTATATTTGCACCTGGAACAAAAGTTCCTCCTGTTTCTATACCTTTAGGTATTTTGGCACTTCCTGTTTTAGAGAAAGCCCATCCATATCTTAATCCAGTACCTCTCTTCATTCCTGATTGTGTATAAGCTTTAGATCTTTTTGCTGCTCTAGGGTCATTTATAATTATATCATTACCTTTAGTTCCTACAGCTAATACTATATGTCCAGAAGGAGTGAAAGGTGTGTTTTCTGCTCTATCTGGTGCTCTACCAGATAACATAACAGGATGACCAGTATTTAATTGACTTCTCAAACTATCAAATGCTCCATCAGATTTACCTTGTATTTCTTTAGTTAAATTTAAACCAAAATTACTTGCTATTAGAGATGGCATGCTCCATCCCATGCCGCCACCGCCCCAGGCTTTCTTACCATAAGCCCATTTAGCGACAGTATATGGTGTTATTTGTTTACCAAATAATGTAGTTAACATCATAGAAGCTGATGTTGGTCCACAACCATAATGTGCGATATCATAACCACCTATTCTTTTTTGATTCCATTGTTTATCTACTTGTGAATAATATGCATATCCATTCATACTTGGAACACTACTAGTTGTAGTAGCTGCATCTCCTGCACCACCTAAAGGGAATTCTTCTTCAGAATCTTTTTCTTTTTTATTGTCATCTACCATTAATTGATCTGAAGGAATGCTTTCTCCCAATTCAGTAGGTTCTTCATCTCTATTTAAAAAATATTGATTATAATAACTTAAGTTATCAGATGCGTCTGTAAATTTATATCCATCACCAAATCCTGCTCCTGCATTATCTGATGAACCTATACTATAATGATTTTCTCCCCATTTTTTTCTATATTCTTCACTAGTATAATAGAATGGGTCTGCTTTACTATTTGGGAAAGTATAGAAAGTACCAGATGCACCATATCTATTTTTTATTTTAGTTACATATTGTTTATATTCTGATCTATTAGTTTTACTAAATGATTTACCGTTATTTGATACTGATGTTAAATCACTAAAGCAGTCGTGTTCATTTACATATCTAGGTAATGTTCTTTTTCCACCAACTATAACATCTCTTACTGCTTGTATTGCAGTACTAGCAGGATTACCTGGATGATTATATCTATATTTACCATTAGCAAACCAACCACTTGTTGCTCTGTGTATTAAATTCTCTGTAGTTGCTTTATCATTTCCTGAGATATCATTTAAGTTAGCCATTAGAGAAGCTTCAGCATAATGTCCTTCAATTCCAGGTTGTTCTCCCTCTACTATATGTGCTAAACCTTTTATTTGTTGTTCATTTAGATTATATTTAGGGAAATCTCCTGAACCTGTTACACCAGCATTTTCATTTTCTGGAGTACCTGTTGTTGCAAATAAATCAACTTCTTTTCCATTAAATATAGATGCTATATAGTTTTGACCTATTTTATTCATTTTAGAAAATACACCCATTAATTCAATTGATTCTGAAGAACCTGAATTACTATCAGTTGCAGTTGAATCTTCTGCTCCAGTACTAGAATCAGAACCTGCTGCATTTGCTTCAGCTATATTTCCTAAATTCTTCATATAATCGGCATATGACATACCACCTTTAATTTTAACTCTATCTGCTCCTCCAGATTTATATGTGTCATAATACTTAAGTGGGTCAACCCCATTGGCACCTTTACTAGTACCACCTTTTAATATTTCAAAATGCACATGTGGTCCTGTAGAATGTCCAGTATTACCAGATACACCTAATTTTTGACCCATTTTAACTTTATCGCCTTTTTTAACATCTTTTTTACTCATATGAGCTAAACGATAGTACATATCACCATCATTAGTTTTAACAACTAAAGCATTACCATAAGACCAATGACCATTTTCAGCCACAACTGTACCTGATTTAGGTGCAAATAAAGGTTGATAATGTACATTATAATCTAATGCCCCATGCTCTCCTCTTGCATTTCCAAAAGAAGATCTTTTTTGACCAAATAATGCTGTTATTCCACCTTTTGATGGATCACAGAAATATCCCCAAGCTACTGAATTACCTTTACTATCAGTACCTGCTAATCCAGCATTTTCATCAGAAAACATATTTACACTATATGCGTCTAAATCATCACCTAATCCTGATTTATATAAACTAGTATCAATATCCATATCACCAGATGATGGTAAGTTAGGTATTTGCATTTTATTACTAAGACCAAAAGTCATTGTTTTTGATATACCTGATAAAACATCTTGTAATTTATAATATTTACTAAATTCTTTTCCTTTTGGATCTTGAACAAATACTTTATCTCCATCTATTCTTGACAACATAATGATATGACCATCTTTAGTATAAGGAGAATTTTTTGTTGTGCTCTTACCTGATACTATAACTGGAATTCCTTGTTTTAAATTATTCTTTATAAAACTACCGTAGTTAGATGTTGCTTCAGAATAATTCATATTTAATTTATCTGCTAATTCAGGGAATAATGAGAATGTTGAATATCCTGGTAATTCATCTCTTCCTAACGCTGCTACTATTTCTGGTGTAACCATTTTACCTGTTAATTGAGATATTGCCATTGCTGCAGAAGTAGGTCCACAACCAGCATCAGCCATAGTTTTATTTCCTATCATTTTATTTGACCAACGACTATCATTTTGACTATAAAATACCATCTTAGTAGAAGATTTATTTATATTATTAGTTGTATTATTTGTAGTTCCAGGTACATCTAGATAATCTGATTTTGTTGGAGTAACTCTTTCATAATTTAATTTCTTTAAGAAAGATTTATCTTGTTCTGTTATTCCTGATGTTCCTGCTTTTTCTTTTTCTTTATCATCTTTATTTTTGTTAGCATTATCTTTTCTTATATCACCAAGACCATCACTTGCACCATTTCCATTCACAGTTGAACCTGATTCATTATTTTTAGCTGCTTCTTTATCTTTTTTATCATTATTTCCTGTTATGTTATCTATAAATTCTTTACCTTTATCTATTATATTACTTATGATGCCGCCACCGCCATTGTTGTTAACAACAGCTCCTGTTGATGTGTTAACTGAAGCATTATTCATTATACCCATCATAGAACTCATTTTACTATTAAACATAGTAAATGTTTTTTTAGTAGATTTTTCAAATTTTTTAAGTTGAATATCTAATTCTTTAGTCATGCTTTTTCTATTTTTATCTAATTTTCTACTAGAAGATTTATAAGTATCTGCTAAAGTTTTTTGTTGTTTTGTAAATGATTTAGATATAAGCAATTGACTCTTTGTCATATCATCTGATAAATTTTCTGTAGATTTTTCATTTATATTTAATAAATCTGTTGCTCGTTTTTCTTTATCTCCTTCAGAAGATGTTGTTGTTTTAACACCATGTTTACCAAATAATCTAGATATAACATTACCAAATTTTAATTTACTTGTTTCATTTTGCTGTTTTTCATCTTCTTTATTCATTTCTGGTTTTTCTGCTACATCTGATTGCACTTTATATTTTGCTTGTTTAGGACTAATAAATGTTTTAAGTGTATTGAATATAGAATGACCAGAACCTTCACTTGTTTTTTCATATTTAACTTTACTATCTGGATTTACTTGAGATTCTAATTCAGCATTAGGACCATTACCATATCCTGCACCTTCTTGTTTAGATCCAGTAGTTTTTGGACCTGATTTATTATCAGAACCTGTTGTTTTTGCACCAGTAGTTTTTTTCTTATCATCATCTTTATCTTTGTGGATATCTTTACCCATATTAGCTAAACCGAAGAAACGTCCTATAGCATTAACTTTACTTTTATCTTTACCGTCTTCACTACTATCTCCCATTTTATCTCTAGCTCTTTGTCTTTTTCCTTTATACCAACCCATCTTTAGGTTATTTATCCATCCTATTCCTTCTCCTTTTTTATTTTTTTCCATTAGTTCATTTATTTTTTTATTAGAATAGTCAACTGTTTCTGTACCTTTTATTTGTGTTGCTTCAGCTTTAGTTTTAGTACCTTTTCCATTTCCAACATAATTTCCTTTATCATCATAATCTTTACTTCTAAACCATTGGGCATTAGTTTTTTCTTCACCAATACCAAAATGTTTAGCCATAAAGTTATTTGCCCATAAACCATATTTTCCTACTTTATAATTAACATTATCGCCTATTGATAATTTAGCATTTTGATGCATATCGTATGCTGATTTAGCATCAGAACTAGACCACCAGCTTTTAGCATTTTTCCAAGTATCTGTAGTTTTTTTCCACATTCTTTTACCAAATAAAGGATTTTTTTCATCAGCGAATGCAGCATTGTTTAAATTAGTTCCATTTTTCTCATTATAATAATTTTTCTTTATCAACTGTTGATCTGTTGCACTTATGCCTAATTTATTCATATCTACTTTATCTGGATCTTTATCTTTAAAATCTTCCCAATTACCACCTGCAGCTTCTACTGCTTGTTTGTATGATAGTTTAGATCTTTGTTGTTGGGCACTCATTTTACTATCGAATTTATTAGTATCTCCACCTTTTATTTGTTTATAAGCTAATTTAGCTAAATCTCCTAAGAAAGACATATCCCAAAAGCTTTTAGCTATGTCATTAACTAACCATATGATACCAAACCATCCAAAATTAGATACTGCTTGAATAACTGAAGATATTCCTCTCATAGTAGCATCTACAGATGTTTCTGGAACTTGGAATAGATTGGCTGTATTATCAGCTGTAAATCCTGTAGCTAAATCATATACTGTCATACCACCTTGAACTATCCAACCAGCAACTGGTATAGATTTAGCAGCATCTTCGCCTATTTCAGCACATATTTTAGTACCAAATTTTTTAACTACTTGAGGAGCATTTTCTGTTAATAATTTAAATATTCTATTTGCACCTGAATTTAAAGCAAATTTAACTCCTGGGAATTTTTTACCTAATTCAACTGCAAAAGATTTTATACTTCCTCCAGCTTTAGTTATTAATTTTTGAACAAGTTGTTTAGATTTAGATACTACTTCTGGAGTATGTTCTGCTGCAACTTTACCGAGTTTACTATTAGCTACTTTACCAGCAGCTCTTTTTACACCACCATTTTTAACCCAACTTGCAGCACCTGTAACTTTTCTAGCGACATCTTTACCAGCACCTTTAGTAGCACTGATAAATGTTTTACCGACTTTAGTACCAGCAACTTTTTTAACTCCTTTTTTAACTGCATTTGTGCTTTTTATAGCTACTTTACCAGCACTTTCGCCATGTTTTATCATAGTTTTAGCAACTTTATTTACACCTATTTGCATTGCTTTTGTTGATGTTCCTGAAGTAACATATTGGTTATCCTTATTTAATCTTTGTTCATTACCATAACCATTTGCAGTATCAACACCTTCAGCAACTGCTTCTTTTACTGAATCCTTGAAGTTAGTATTATCTCCAAAGAAACCTAATAATTTAGCAATCAAAGCACCTATACCTAAAGCTCCTAATACTTTAAGAAGACCAGAAAATAATCCTCCACCAAAGAATGATCCTAATAAACCTTTACCACTGAAAAGTTTTTCAAACCAATTTTGTTTTCTCTTATCTCTGCTATTCATATTTTGTAATGTTTTTAAAATTTCACCTTTATATTTAGTTTCTTCTTCTTGTTTTTTCTCTTCATCCCATTTATTCTCTAACCAATCAACGTTTTTTCTAGAAACGTATTCTCTACGTTCATCATCAATATTAGCTTGTGCTTGTTTTTCTTCTAATTCTGTCATTCCATGTCTATTATCAGCTCTATCTTTAGAATCATCTTTTCTGAATTTAGATAACATTTTTCCAAAGAAACCTTGTTTTTTCCCATCTTTAGATCCAAATAATTTATCGACTATAGAGTGTTTTTTCTTACCTTTTGTATCACTTTTTTCGTCTTCTTTATCATCTATTTTATCACTCATTTCTCTTAAATCATCTGCACCTTCTTCAGGAACAACCATTTCACCTTTATGCAATTCAGCTGGATATCCATCTTCAGGAACTTCATCAAGACCATCTGCATGTGAATTTCCTTGTTGTCTTGCTCTGTCTTTTAATTGTTTCTTATAACTATCTCTAAGCCATTTTTCGCCTTCTTTATCTTTATTTTTTAATGTTTGTAATAATAATTGAGTTCTTTCTTTATCTGACATTTTACTTATATCAGGTAATGAGCCATCTTTTTGAGTTAAAACATTCTTAATACTATCTGGTATATTATCAAATAAACTATTTTTTATATCAGAAAGTCTACGTCTTGCTCTAACATTTGGATTTGAAGTAGGTTCTTCACCATTTAATATTTGTCTTACTTTACTATTGATTGAATCAGATCCAAGTTCAGGTAGATTTATATTTGAAGTTTTCCATTCATGACTTACATCAGAATCTGGTTTTATAGCTGAACGACGTTTTTTATTTTGGTCATCAACAACAGCACCTTGACGAATTAATTCATCTAATTTTTCAACTAAAGATTTTCTAAGATTTTCTAATTGCTCTTTCTTTTTAGTTTCAAAATCTGGTAATTGTTGTATAACACTATCTATATTATTTATACTAGTTTTAGTTTCTTTGGCATCCTCTGCAAGTTGTTTTGTTTTTAAAGCATTTTGTTCTGCCATCCATTCTTGTCTTTCTTTTACTTCTTGTTCATGTTTAGCTTTTTGTTTTTTACTTGCCCATTTCCAGTTATTTTGCTTACCATATTGACGGTCTTCTTCATATTGTTTCCATAATTCATCACGTTCTTGTTTTCTAGCATCACGTTCTTCTTGTTTTTTACGTTTTCTTTCTTTTTCTTTTTCTTTATATTCATCACTCATGTAAAAAATATTCTCTTTATAATCTTTTCTTCTATCTTTCCAAGATTTAAGAGTACCTCTTATAAAACCATATTGTTCTCTATTTTCTTTCATTTTACTTTTTCTTACATGACGTTTATTAAATTTATTAGCTAATCCCCCAACTGCACCTGTAGCTAATTTAATAGGTAATGCTACCATTGTACCTAAAACTTTACCAACCATTGATAAAGCTGTACTGAATAATTTTTTTAATGGATTAACTACAAATTTTTCTAATTTTTCACCAAATGGTTTTACAACATGGTCATTAAAAGCACCTATTACTCCATCAGTTAAATTAGTCCATACTTCACCCATTTTTTCTTTAGCATCATCTACTATAAATCTAAATGCTTGAGTTAAAGGTTCAAACATTTTTCTTACTGGTTCAACAACTTTATCTTCTACAAAATAAAGCATTCTATCTTTTATTTCACCAGCTTGTATTTTAAATGGTGTCATTACAGTAGTTTGGAACCAATTTGTAAATTGTGTCATTATTCCACCATAACGTTTTCCATCTGCTTCTTTATCACCGAATAACCATTGTTGGAATTTATCTGTAGATGCTAATATTCCACCAGCTAAACCGAACATAGCTCCGACTATAGGACCACCTGGTAATAAGAATGAAGGTAATAATCCTATACCTTGACCAATTCCTGCTAATATTCCAGTTCCACCTAAGAATGTTGCTAATCTTTTATCAACTTTTGAACCTGTACTTGGTAATCTATCTTTAAAGAATTTAGCAAATTTACCATTTTTTATACTTCTATTATCTTTATCATTAAAATTATCACCGAATAACCATTGTTGGAATTTATCTGTTTTAGAAACTATTCCCATACCTGCTCCTAATAAAGAACCAGTAATAGGACCACCAGGTAAGAAGAAAAATGGTAACATACCAACACCAGCACCAACAGCTCCACCTATCTTAATACCTTTAGCATGTTGACTAACCATATCTTGAATAGATTTAGGAATAAAACCACCCATTCGTTTTCCTTCTTGATCTTTTTCTCCAAATAACCATTTATTAAAAGTTTCAGATTGTCTAAGGAAACTAAAAGTAGTTGCAGTTAACATACCTGCAATAGGACCACCAGGTAATAATAAACTTCCTAATAAACCTGCTTTTGCAGCTATTGCTGTTTTTACAGTTGTTATTAACGCACCTTTTCCTATAGCTTTTGGCATTCTTTGTTTTATTTTATCTCCTATATCTCCTATAGTTTCTTTCATATCATTTTCAGAAACACCTTTTCTACCAAATACCATTATTTTAAATTGCTTAAAACCATCCATAAAATTATCTGTAACTGTTTTAAATATACTTTGTTTTTCATTATTTTGATTATTTGTATCATCTTTACCAAATATCTTATTAAAACCTGATTTAATTTTATCTACCAAACCACCTTCAGTTTTTATTACTTGACCATTAGAACCTCTATATGCTTTACCTGTAAAATATGATAATACTCCTCTATAAGTATCTTGTATTGAACCTAGTATTCCACTAAACATATCACTATTCTTAGCATCTTCTATTTTACTTTGTACATATTCTAACAAATCATCGTCTGTTGTATCAGCATCGATAGGTCCTCCGAATAATATCTTATATACTGCATCATCAACTGCATTTGTTGTTCTATTTACTATATCTTCAAATCTACCTAATCTATTTCCCACTTTTCTACTAAAATAGTTTTGCTTAAAATCTTCTTTATTTTTATTTTTGTTAGCTTCTTCAGCTGCTTGTTTTACAAAATCAGCTAATTCTTCTTCATCCATATCAAATAAAGCTGAATCTAAATCTGTGTCATATTTTTTTTCTTTATTAGTGGTTCCTCTAAGTCTTTGTATTTGTTGTTCATATTCTGTTTTAAATGAATTTCGATTATTCATTATTTCGTTATGCTTATTGAACATATCATTATTTGGGTTTTCTATACCATATTTAGGATATACTACTATTCCCCTAGCTAACATTAACATTATATTTGATAAAATACCTTCTGTTTCTCCAGTTTGACCTTTTAATAAAGGATTTACTCTATAATCATATTTCAATTTTCCTTTATCATCATATGTTGAACTATTTTTTAATGTACTATACATATATTTATTTGGGTCTCTTCGTATTTCTTCCATGAATTGATTAGAATTAACTCTACTAGTTTCTATCATACTACTTGCTAATTTAGATAAATCTTTTTTACTCATTTGACCCATTATTGCTCTAAATAATTCTCTTGTATCTTGATCCCAAGAAAATTTACTAGAAAGGTCATCAACAGTCAGCCCATTAGTATCCTCATGAACAAATGGATTTATAATTGACCCTTGTTTAGTAATAGCTCGGTAATATTCATCTAATTGTTTTTGCATTTGTTGTGTTAATTCATATGACATATTCATATTACTCATTATAGAATTAAAATTATTTGTAAATTCTGTATAACCTGAAGTTTCTTGTTCTGCTAATTTTTTATCAAAATTTTTTGATATTTTATCAATAGAAGAAAATTTACCTGTATTTGAATCGAATATTCTTTCTGGTGCACCTGTTATTGCTGATTCTATTCTTCGTAAATAAGTCGGTATAACTTCAGTAAGTGTTTTATTAGCTAAACCATTCCAAGGCATTTCTCCTTGATGAAAGTTACCTAAATCAACTTTGTCATTATATTTAACTTTACTGCCTAATGATTTATAAATGAATTCTAGTATTTTACTATTAGAATTTTCAAAAGTATTTATTCTTGCCATTATAGAAGGTATTATACTACTTAAAGATTCATCCAAACCTTTTGTTATTTGCCCAACAGCAGGTTTTAATATACCTTTTAAACCAAATCCTAATAAACTACCTAAAGGATTTTTTACAAATTGATTAAGCACTGAAGTGTCTTTTAACATAGCACTTATTTGACTAGCTATTAAACTATCATCTTTCATTTCATTTAAATTAGCTTTAATGCGATCAACATATTTACTTAATTTTGTATTTCCAGTATAAGAATATAAACTTTCTACAAGTGAATCATCTGATGATTTCGCACCTGGCATTTTACTACTACCAACTCTTTCTTCAAATGACTTAAGAAAATCATCATAGAATTTTATAGAAGCAGCATAATACTTACTAGTAGAATCACTATGAAATTGAACTATTGTACTCATATTTTCATTTATTGATTCTAATCCACCAGCCATTGTATTTAATATTCTATTATCAACCAGCATTTTTTCTGTAGCAAATGCTCTATTTTGTGTGTTTACTGCATCTAATGCTTGAACTGTAGCTTGTGTTCCTGCAGCAACTACATTAGATAATGGCATCATGTCTATAACATTTCTAACAGTATTGTTTTTGTTTATTGTAACCGAAGAATCATCATCGTTTACGAACATATCGTCGTCATCATCGTTTAAAAATTCTATTCCACCACCATCATCACCGAAAATATCATCATCCATATCACCAGTATCATATTTATCTTGACTATATAATCTTTCTTTATTATATATATTACCAGATTTTATATCAGCTAGAGTATTACGTAACATATTTCTACCCATTTCGATTTGAGGTATTTGTTTTGTTTGTCTATCAACCATATTTCTAGATGATATATTTTTTCTCATATCTTGAACCATTCTCATAGTATCTGCAGCATTTTGAGACATAAAGTCAGCAGTATTAGGCATTAATTCTTTAGCAATATCCATAGATATAAATCCCATACTTTTAGCTACATTATTAAACCATTGTGAATTTATAGGTCCTTTTTTAACTCTCTCACGTATATTATGTCTTTTAGTATCAGCCATAATTATCATTCCTTTCTTTAAGATTTAATTATTCCACTTAGTTAATTGTTTTTTATATATAATTAAACAACTGTAAAAGATGATACTTTCAATTATATATTATAATAGTGAATAAAAATAAAAAGGAGGTATTTTCATATGAAAATAAAACCAATCACAAAATTTGAATTTGAAAAAGGGGAAGAATATGTATTCAGTTATGTTCTTTATAGAAAATTTAAAAAATCTGTAGAAAATAATATCACTGATGCAGAAGCTAAAAAATTAAATGGCACAATTATAAGCTATAATCATAAAACAAATATACAACCTGAATTTTGCTATCTTAAAGGAAATAAAGAGATGGAAAATTTAGAAAAAGTATGTGAGAAACAAGCAAGACGTTTTGAATTATTAAAATTATAAATATGTATAATTTTATATAAGCATTAACAATATAATAAAATAAAATAATTATTACTTTATGGAGGTAAAAAATATGAAATATGATGAATTAAAAAACCAAATAAAAGAAAAAATGGAAAATGGTGGTAGAAGAACTTTCTCTAGAGAAGAGTTCAATGATTTAGCTAAAGCTTATTTAAACGATATTGACAATAAAACTACAATAGCTAAAAAAATAGGAGATGAAATAAAAGAAGAAGAAATAGCTCCTGTAGCTGAATTTAGAAAAATGATTTATACAATATTAACTGACTTCGGTGTAGATAAACAAGAAGCTAGTAAAATATGTACAAATGATTATAAATTCAGAAACACAGATGCTTTATATCCTGTAACAAGTGAACTAATAATGAACTATCTTGAAACAGGTAAAAAATTCTCATTCTTACCTAGAAAAGATTTAGTTTGTTCTCTTACTCTTCATGAATTTGAAGAAGAAACAAAACTAAATAGAGCACCAGGTAAAGAAGAAGAAATACCAACTTTATACAAAAAACACAGAAAAATAAAAGCAGAATCTAACTGCCCAAGTTGGTTAAAAGAAGTGATTAAATAGTTATACTATTTAAAAAAATAAATCAGTCCTAGATAACCGATGAACATTTAGTTCATCGGTTATTTTTTTTTATTTTAATTAAGTGAAAACAATTTATAAAGACAAAAAATTGAGAGGAGATTTTAATATTATGATTACAGAAATAATAAAAAGAGATGGTAGAGTAGAAAAATTCGATATGCACAAAATTGAAATAGCAATAAACAAAGCATGCAATGATGGCATGATAGAATTAAAAGACAGAAAAAAATTTTTTGAGGATGTTCAAATGATAGTTGATTCTTCAGATGTAGAAAGAATGCCTATTGAATATATTCATAAACTTGTGATTGATGTTTTAAGAAAAAACAAAGAATATGAAGTAGCAAACAACTATCAATATTATAGAGAAGAAAGAAATAAAATAAGAGATAAAAAATCAAATATAATGAGTACAATAAAAGCTTTAGGAGAAGAAACTGATAGAGATAATGGTAATGTTGGAAATAACTTTTCTGCTAAATTATTAAGAATAGCAAGTGAAGCTAATAAATGGTGTATGTTAGCACAAATGGATAAAGAAATGGCTAAACATCATGAAACAGGAGATTATCATATTCATGATTTAGATAGTTTTAATTTAACTATAAATTGTCTTCATGTTCCAACTAGAAAATTATTAATGGAAGGTTTTAATACTGGATATGGAACATTAAATAGACCTAAAAGAATAGATTCAGCTGCTATGTTATCTTGTATAATATTACAATCTAGTCAAAATGATATGTTTGGTGGTCAAAGTCACCCTAATTTTGATAATGATATGGGTCCATTTGTAGAAATAACTAGAGAATATGAAAGAAATTTATATAGAGAAAGAGGATTAGAACCTAATGAAGAAGATGTAGAATTTAGAACAAAAATTAGAGTTGAACAGGCTATGCAAAGTATAGTTTGTAATTTAAACACAATGCATTCAAGAGCAGGTTCTCAAGTTCCTTTTTCAAGTATAAACTTAGGTATTCCTCAAGGAACAGAAAAAGAAAAAAAAGATGCTGCTATGATATGTGAATGTTTCTTAAAAGCATATATGGAAGGTATGGGAAAAAATGAAGCTTGTATATTCCCTAATATAATATTTAGAGTAAAAGATGGAGTAAATAAAAAAGAAGGAGATCCTTATTATTATCTATTCCAATTAGCTTGTGAATCTGCATCTAAAAGAATGAATCCAACATTCTGTAATTTAGATGCATCATTTAATCTTCCTTTCTATGAAAAAGATATATTAACTGCTATCATGGGTTGTAGAACAAGAACAATGGAAAATATAAATGGTGAAGCAACTCCTATAGGAAGAGGAAATATAGCACCAGTAACTATAAATTTAGTTAAACTGGCATTAAGAGCTGGAAGAGGGAACATAGAAGATTTCTATAGATATTTACTTGAAATGTTAGAAGAAGCAGAAAAAAATCTATTATATAGATATGATGTATTAAAAAAACTAAAAGTAAAAGATTTACCATTTGTAGCAGGTCAACATTTAATGATGGGTTCTGAAGGTTTAGACAATGATGATTCAATAGAACCTATACTAAAACAAGGAACTTGGGCTATTGGTTTTTTAGGATTAGCTGAATGTTTAACAATGTTAACTGGACATCATCATGGTGAAGATGAAAGAGCTAGAGAATTAGGATATAATATAGTAAAACACATTAGAGAATTTACTGATGATTTAAAAAGAAAACATCATTTAAACTTCAGTTGTTATGCTAGTCCTGCAGAAGGTTTAAGTGGAAGATTTCCTAAAATAGATAGAATAAAATATGGAGTTATCCCAGGAGTAACAGATAAAGATTACTATACAAATTCATTCCATGTTCCAGTAGGAATGAATATTTCAATAAAAGACAAATTAGAAATAGAGGCACCATATCATAAATTATGTAATGGTGGACATATAACTTATATTGAATTAGACGATTATCCTACAGGTAAACAAATAGAATCTATAGTAACTAAAGCATTTACACATACAGATATGGATTATATGGGAATAAACTTCCATATTAGATATTGTAGAAATTGTCAAGAATATTTACACGAAGATGAAACAGAGTGTCCTAATTGTGGTTCAGAAAGTATACAAGGTATAAGTAGAATTACAGGATACTTAGTATTAGATGATAGATTTGGAGAAGGTAAGAAAGCTGAAAGAGCTGATAGAGTTGCTCACACATCAGGAAATTTAGTTTATTATAGTATAGATAAATAAAGGTGGTAATATGAAAAATACTAAAATAATAACAGACATAGATTTAGGAAGGTTTCATTTAAGATTTAAAAAACCTTATGAATTAGAGTATGATTTTATAATAGCAGATCCTATTGAATTTATAGTTAGAGATGGTATATTTGGATATATGAAATCTAATATATCTGTTGATGATCTTGTTTTGATATTCAAATATCAAGTGACTAGAATGTGGGATGAATATGTAGAAAACGACAAAGATGAAAGAGTTAAAAACACATTAACAGAATTATTAGAACCAGTTCAAATTTTAAAAGAAGAATATTCACCAGAAGAATTTATAGATTTATTAGGTTTTGATGAACAATCAAAAGAATCAACCAAAGCTGTATTAAAACAATTAAATGAAAGTTTTAAACAATTTGGTTATCATATGGTATTACGAATAGGAGATGAATAAACATGAAATGTTTAAAATGTAATAAAAAAATAAAAAACATAAATAATAAAGGAGTATTGTATAGTTTAACAGAAGGTTACTGTAATGATTGTGCAGAACAAATTAAAAATAAAGATTTACAATTATTACAAGATATAAAAGAAAATAAAGATATATCTAAATATTTAGATTAGAGGTGTTTTAAATATGAAAGTCCGATTAGCTGGAGTCATTGAAACAAGTATAAATAATGGAGAGGGTATACGTAAAGTAATATTTGCACAAGGATGCAAACATCATTGCAAAGGTTGCTTTAATCCAGATACTCATGATTTTAATGGTGGGTATGAGTGTGATACTGAAAAAATAATAGAAAGAATAAATAATGATTATATGATAGATGGTGTAACTTTTAGTGGAGGAGATCCATTTGAACAAGCAGAAGCTTTTGCACATATAGCAAAAAATATAAATAAAGATTTAACTATATGGTGTTATACAGGTTATACCTTACAACAAATAATAGATAATATAGATAGACCAGGATGGAAAGAATTAATAACAAATATAGATGTGCTTGTAGATGGTAAATTTGAAGAAGATAAAAAAGATAGAAATCTTAAATATAAAGGTTCTAGTAACCAAAATATAATAGAACTTAGATAAATAAACAAGGAATGGTATATTATACCATTCCTTATTTATAATTTTTAAATATTACTATAACAATTTAGTATAGATGTAAAAGATAACGAAATTAATTATATATTATATAAGTAGAATAAGGCTAATTGTGAAGATGATTAGGATACATTGCTAGTATGTTGTTGATTTGATACTGCTAGGGTGTAATAAAGGTGCCGTGCCAGTATGTTGTTGCTTTGAAACTGCTGGATGACAATGAATTTGTAGTAACCATATATACACTAGTATGTTATTGCTTTGAAACTGCTAGGGTGTGAGCAAATTCTTAACCCCTCTTATGAATTGAGAAATTATTATATATTAATAAAAAAATTGTAGGACAGCAATGCTAGAGGATAGTGGCTTTTGATAAGTCCTTGTGCCTTTAGGTTGCCAGTTAGGATATATTGCTAGAGGATAGTTGGCTTATATTTATAAGTCCTTGTGCCTTTGGGATATAATAAAGGTGTTGGGTCAGAGGATAGTTGGCTTTATAATAAAGTCCTTGTGCCTTTGGACAGCATTGGATTCGTAGTGACTACAGGTAGGTCAGAGGATAGTTGGCTTTTAATAAGTCCTTGTGCCTTTGGATGCGTCTGTATAGTATATTAGAGGATAGTTGGCTTTTAATAAGTCCTTGTGCCTTTAGTATATGAGCGAGTTCTTAACCCCGCCTCGTCCGATATCTTAGTACGACTCATATGTGGTGACATATATGACAAGGAACGGTGGACTGATTCTAACGAATCAGTCCTAGACCTAGTACAACGCATCTCTATATAGAGATGAAAAGGAACGGGGATTGACTCGTGAGGGTCTATCTTTATACTTGAGTACAACTCATATGTGGTGGCATATATGGGAAGGAAAGGGGCTGGTTTTATATCAGTAAAATCTTAAGTACAACCCTTATGGGAAGGAAAGAGTCTAGTTTTGTTAACTAGTTACATAAATAGAATAAGATTAAAATCTTATTCTATTTTTTATTTTTATAATTTAAAGGAGGAATAAAAAAAATGAAAAATGATAATTCAAACAATGACAAGAATAAAAATAGTTTAATGACTAATAATAATTTAAATATTAAAGGTAATGATAATAATAAAAATAAAGTAGTAAATAAAAATAAGACAACAATGAATAAAAATAAAGCAGTGGATAAAAGTAAAAATAAAAATATTATAAATAATAAAATAATTTATAGATTTTCAAATCCAAATAAACATGATTATTTAAAGAAAATAGAGAGACCTGGTTTACAAGACATAGGAGAAGGAAATATAATAACATTTGAAGCTATAATTATAAAAGAATATAATAAATTTGAAAATTGTGTTACTATAATGAACTTACACAAAGGCAAGAAATATTTAGCAGATCATACACAATTATTTTTAAATGAAGATTTAACTGATTTTAATAATCGTAATGTCAATGAATCAAATTTAATACGTGCAACTGCAAGAATAGGAACATATGGTAAACCTAATAATAAAAAATATTGTCTTAATTTAATACCTAATAAAAGAATTTTATTTTTACCACATATTTGTTACAATAATACAGAAATTAAAAATGAACCGACAGATATAATTAATAAAAACTTAGATAATTACTTTAATAAAATAGATGAAGCTAGACATGATGAATTATTATATATGATAGAAACATTAAGATATAGAGTGAATGAATTAACAGAAGGGATTTATACAGAAGATTTTATATATCATTACTTAATAAATCAATATAGTTTAAATACTTTAAATTCAGATATGTATAATAATTCTATTCAAACTAACGAATTTACAGATATGGATTTACGAAATTTAATTCTATTATTAGGAGGAATATTGTACGACATTATATCAAATTATCAAATAAACATATACGATTTATTTATGAATACAATATATAGATTAAATAAGACTCAAGGAATATATAATTTAAATTGTAAAAATAAAAAAGATTGTATTAATAATAACAATCAATTTGCTTTATTTTGTGAAAATCACAATATAAGTTTTGGTAAAGGTTGGGAAATAGTTAGATGTAGAAATAAAATATTCAATATAAACACAAAAGAATATTATCTGTTTGATGAAATATCAGATGGTTTAATGGGTATATATTATTCTACTTTTAAATAATAAAAAATAATTAAACATATAACAAATATTTAGTGTAAAAGATAATATGTTTAATTATATATTATATAGTTGAATAGAAGGTATTATATAATACCTTCTATATTATTTTAAAATTTTAAGGAGGTAATATCTTATGATGGATATGAATGTTAATCAAAATCAAAATTTATATGTATGTGTAGCAGAAAGTTTAAATATGAGAGTTGGACCTTCAACAGATTTCAGTTCTATAGGAAAATTAAAAAAAGGTGCAATGTTTAATGTCAAATATGTTGTAAGAGGATGGGCATCTGATGGTAATGCTTGGGTATTAATGAAATACCTAGAAAAATATACTGATGATGTTGATTGGGTAGGAACAACAACAAACCCTTTAAACGTAAGAAGTGGAGCTGGAATTAAATACAGTAAAAAATTCATAATACCAAAAAACACAAAAGTTACTATATTGAAAGAAAGAAACAATTGGTTCCAAATAAAATGTAAATATGGAACTGGTTGGGTTTCTGGAAAATATTTAAAATAGGAGGTAATATATGGATAACAATGAAAAATTTAAAGTATTATGCGAATTTTTAAAAACAGTTCCTTCCGTAGAAGCTACGGAAGAAGAAAATAAACTAATGGAACTGGTAGACAATGATCCAGAAGAACAAAAAAGAATAAATAAAATTATAAATGAAAGAAGGGAAATAAATGGGAGTAGATAGAATGATAGAAAACATAGTAAATGGTATAATGGAAGACCTCGACAATCGTCGAGGTCTAGGTTTCGATAATATCGATGATGATGTTATTGAAGAAATAAAAGATAGTTGGAAAAATATCATAAAATCAGAATTTGAGAAAGTCGATGAATTAGAAGATGAAGATGTTTTAAAGCAAGTCATATTAGATTATTTTAAAATAGGAGGTAATATGTAAATGTTAATAGTATATGATAAACTACCAAAAGTAATAAAAGAATTAGGATTAGAAAATATAAAAACACATCTAATAAATAATGCAATAGAAAATATAAATGAAATGGAACAAGAAATAACAAATAAAAGTATCAAACAAATGAAGATCATTGCCAATAACACAGTAGATTATATGGAAGCTGTTACTGGAAATAAGTATGGTCCTCAAGTGTTTAATAATACAGAATATTTAAATAAAATAGAAAAATATCATTTAATATTAAAATTGGCATTATTTAAAAAGATAGAACAATTAAAAAATATAGATGAATTGATTGCTCTTCTTCAAATAAAAACTATCCCATTGATGATACAATGGGATGTTAATGAAGCTGTAAAATTAATAAAAGAAATTTTTAAACAATTAGGATACTCAAAAAAAGATTACTCAATAGAAACCTTTTTTGAAACTAATGATTTATGTGACATAGAAATAACTTTCATAAAAAATAGAAAAATGTATAATGATTATTTTAATGATGGTCTTCTATTAACTTATAATAATAAAGAAGGAATTAGAATAATTATGAAAAACACAATGGAAGAATTAATAAAATATTTAGGAGGTAATGAATAATGTATAACGAATTTTCAAATATGGATAGTGTGGATTTAATGGGTGTTGTTAGAAATATGGATTATCATGGATATGATATTCATTATTATACTGGTATATGTAAAGACGAAGTATATATATCATTATCAGATATATTAGAAATAATATCTAGAGATAAAGGAATTCATTTAATGGATGTAGATAATGTTTTAATAAAAGCTGGAGTGATACCAAATCATGTTAAAAATAAAAGATCGTATTTTATAGAATCATTTATCAATAATCAATGTACTATGTATCCATCAGTAATAAAAGTGTGTGAGTATTATGGCATGAAAGAATTGAAAACTTTCTTAGTAGATGCTGTTAAAATGATAAATGATATTGGAGTATTTATAGATGGATTAAAATATAAATATAACAATAGACGTAAAAATAAAGAAATGAATGTATCTGATTTATTAAGACAACAAGATTTAGAAAAATTCTATAACAATTGTGAAAATTTACGTTATGATTATAATTTAGATAGTTTATATTTTGAAGTTATAGATAGAATATCATATTTAGTATTTAATTGTTCTATGTATGACTTAAGAGAAGACAAAAACTTATATATGGATCAAAAAGTGAGTGATTATATAACTGATAGTGAATATAATAAACTTTGTGTGGCATCAAAAGTATTTTCATATATGATGGGTTGTAATCAACATTTAGGTTTAGAATATATTGAATATCTAGCTAATGAAATAATAGAAATGAAATGCTCAGACAATAATACAAAGAAGAATATAACAACTGGTGAGTTTGAAGAAGAAACTGAATCACTTAATCCATATATAGACACTTTTAAAAGATTAGGACCTGATAATGATTATGATTATAATGATGACGTTGATGATTTTACTAGATATATGTAGATAAATAAGAGGTAGATGGAATTTCCATCTACCTCTTATTTTTTTATTTTTTACCTTCATATATATCTTTTAATTGTCTACTTAATTCTATAAGTAACTTATTACCCATTAACATATATTGACAACTAACAATACCTCTGGCTATTATTGAGTTACAACTTAAAACAGCTCCTATTTTTTCTTCTGGTCTAAATAAAGTATATGCTTCTTGACCTTCTGGTATAACATTTGTTATTATTGTTTTAAGAGCACTAAAATAAACTATTTTATCACCAGGACCCAATTCATCGTGTATTCTTATATAGAATTCTATCAATACCCCATCATTTAAAGCAACACCTTTGAATTTTCCATCATTTGATGTTTTAACAGTACTGGCACTTTCATTAAATAACATGTTACATTTCATTAAAGGATTTCCTGATTTATCATATTTATCTAATATTTTTTTACGTTCCTTTATTTTATTATAATGTTTATTTACTATTTTTCTTAAGGATGGAGATAAATCAGATAAATCTACTGATGAATATATTTTTATATCTTCTATAACTCCAGTATATTTAGATTTAACTTTTTCTTTACTATTCATCATTATATCTTCTTTCATATCTTGACCAACATTAGCCAATAAAGTATTTAAAGAATCTTCATCAAAAGATTGTTCAAATCTTATAAGTTCTTCACCAGATTGAATTTCATCTCCTATATTAACAATATAATCAACATTTGTATTAGGTCCTAATACAACTTGTTTTTGCATTACTATTTCTGAAGCCATATCCCTAGATACTTTTTTTGACACATATGTTGAATCTTCAAATGTTGATGCTGAAGATAATAATGCGACTTTTTCTAATGGTCCTATATTAAATTGATTTCCAAAATGATCACTGTTAGTAAAGAAATCTCTATCTTGTGCTAATATATCATTCTTTTTAAAAGTATCGCCATTTTTATAATTAGGTATCATTTTTTTACTTAAATAGAATCCACCTGCACCATTTTTAGCCATTCTGCTATTTATTGAAATAGCATCACTTTCTCCATTTTTATATTCTACTACCATTAATCCATTTTTTTCATCAAATTCAACAACCTTACCATCATCTTTAGCAACAAAACACCAGTCTTTAGATAAATGATATTGTATAGCCTTTTCAGCACCATTAGTTATTAAAGATGGTGCTCCATTGACAACTGGAGTTAAATGCGTTGATTGTTTTGTAGACATTGCAGTTCTCATTGCATCATCTCTTTGTGCTCCACCAGTAGTTAACATTTCAGCTGGACCGAATAAATTAACATCATTATATTCATCTATTCTACCATCCATAGCTTTATTATCAACAAATCCACGTACATCAGTAATAGGAGGTTCCATTGTTAATACTCTTTGAACTCCAACATTAGCATCTGGAGATGAACTTATAGTAAATACTCCAGTCATTGATTTATGGAAAGAACGTTGTTTTTTTGTATATGCTTCTGTTAAGTTACATCCAGAAGGACCTTTCTTAGTAGCACCGTGTAATTTTTGCATTTCTACTATAGGATTAAGTTCACTATAATCTTCAACTATAGTTTGAGCTAATATATCTTTTATAAGAGCATCTTTTCTTATAGAAATCTTTTTAGGATTTCTATGGTTTGCTGTAGCTTTATATTGCTCATATGAAGATGAAATCAATTTATATAATCTAGCAGGTATAAGTTCAGCAGATCTAAATCTAAATGAACGTATATCTAATTCTGTTCTAAATTGATTGTCTACTAATAATTCATTTGCATATAATACCAATCCAGTTAAATCGGTAGGTAATGATAATTTTTGTAATACTTCTAAAGTTATAGGATCTACAAAATTATCAAAAAAGTTACCAAAAGCATTTGTTATATTTCTTCTACCATATATAGATTCAAATATATCTTGATATGTTAGTTGGTCACTAAAATCATCAAAAGTATAATTTTTAGTAGGTATCTCTAATAATCCATTTAATAATAATGAATATTTAAATGGTCTATTACTAAATGCTAAATAACCATCACTAAATTCTATTATAGTCTCATCTAAGCCTATTCTAGGTCTAGTATCTGAAAAATAATAATTAACACCTATCATATTCAATATTTTAGCCAAACCATTTTTATAAGATAATAAGACTATAGTTGGTACATATTTATTCATTATTTTTACTCTAGTATACATATATTTTTTACCTGAAGACTGCTTATTTAATTCTTCTTTTAATTTAGGAGATTTACTAAGCATAAAATCAACTAGTGATAAATTAGTATCAACGTCTTTATTAAAATTAGTTTCAAATACAGTATTATTATCAAAATTGATATAATAAAAAGTATTTTTACTTTTACCTATAGGTAAAATCTTACTATCTACTAATTCTTCATATTTTTCTAGTTTATTTTTTGGAACGGCATCTAAAAACATTTGTCTAATTTCAGTTTGATTAAAGTATAACGTAATTGTTCCTAAATTAATTTCTTTAAAAGTAGTTGATAAATCATCATAATCTAATATAGTTAAATATTTTTCATTTTCTTTATCATATTTACCATTTATAACTCTAACTCCACTTCCTGGAGAATTTAATGCTTTTTTAAGTTTTTCATTTAAAGAAGAAACCTTAGAACCATATCTATATACAAATAATTTATTATAATTAGATACTAATTGTACAGTATCACCAGATACTTTAACAACAGGCATCATTAATTGTTGATTATTTATATATTTTTTATTTCCTCCTATCCATAGGAATCTATTATCTACAAATTTAGGAACATCGAATACTAATCTATGTCTAACTCTAAGATTATCTTCTAAGTCAACAGTCCATGTTTCTTTATAATTGTTTATATCTGAAGAATCTTCTACTTTTATATTTCTAATATAAATTTTAATGTCTTCTTTATCTGATAAACATTTTACTGCACTAAGAATATCCTTTTGCATTACTTTTTCAACATACGTTTTATTTATGTTAGGAAATCTTACTTCAGTAACATTTTTATTTATTGTATCGACTTTATCACTAATATCATTTGTTTTTATTTTAGCCTTTTCTGTATCTGTAGATAATATTTCACCAAGAGTCTTTCCTTGTATTTCTAATTCTAATTCTTTTTCTCTTAATATTTCATCTCTCTTAGATGATGCTGATGATTTCATAGCTTTATTTTTCTTTTCTTTAGCAACTTCTTTTAATATATCTTTATTTACATTTATTATAGCTTCAACATCATTTGCATCTTCTTTATTTACTTCCTTATTTTCATTTTTTGATATAGTATCTACAGCTTTTTCAACAGCATCTACCACTTTAGCTTTAACATTATCTGGAACTTCACCTGTAATACCATTATATTTATTTAATATTATTTCTGCTAAATAATTAGTTTTCATTTCCCCATTATAAATCATATCAGATGTTGATACCTCATCATCATTAGTCATAGGTTTATTCATTAATTTAAACAATTCTCGTTTAAATGATGATGCTATCATATTACCAGCTGTATTTTTAAACCCTGCATTTCTAAAACATTCTGGACCATTTACTCTTAATGACATACCACTATTTGTTACTATTATTATATCTAAATCTTCTAATTTTACAAATGATGTAAAATCATATTTTATCAATTCATATAATAATGTGATAGGATTAAATTCTTTACTTTTTTTTCTTATAGTTGATAAAAAAGTATTTTTATATTCATCAGCATTTATTACCATAGTTTTATTTGGATAATATCTAAAATTTTTATCTATCATTTTTTTAATATTAGTCCAATACACTGTCGGTTTCTTCATAGAAGATATGTTTTCTGAATATTGAGTAAATATTGTGTTTACATTATTCAAATAATATAATGTGTTTTTATAAAATTTATTGCTTAGTATTCTAGTATCTACTATTTTAATACCTAGCATCTCATCTTTTAATTGGTCAAAATCTTTTTTAGTATAACCATATATGTTTTTTTTAACATTTTTTTTACCTATTTGCATTTCTAATAGCCTATCAGTTAATACATATTTATACTGATTTCCTGTTTTAATTTGGATTGGTCCTAATTTATTTTTAACATTAGATATTTGATTTGTATTTATAAATAAAACAGAACCTTCTTTTAATTCATTATCAGAATATTTAAGAATAGATTTTACTCTCATACATTTCATTAGTTTTAACTGTTTAGTTTGTATCATGTTATTAACTCCTTTCTATATTATCTTATATCCATTAAATTTTTGTTTAATAGTATAACTTACAAATGACGAACCGTAAGGTCATATGGTCCACCACAACCATATGACCTTATACTAATATTATGAATAGTTAAATTCATTAAAAAGAGGTAATATTTATTTTCCGTTCTTACTATATTGTTATATAAAATATTTTTTAATCTTAAAATTAATAAATACTTTTAGCGATAACTTATCCTTATTGATATGTATTATCTAAAATTAAAAAATAATTCATAAAATTTAATACATACAAACAACTCCGTAAGGAGAAGGAGCAAGTGAGAACGAAATATAAAATGGAGTTCGAACGATAAAAGAGTTGTTTAAAATATAAATAAAAGTACGGAAGGGAAGGTATGTTCATTACCATTAAGCTAATGAACTTTTGTAAAACTCAAATTAATCAATTATATATTATATAATAGAATACAAATTATTAATTGGAGGGATAAATATGGATAAAAAAGAAATATTACTAAATAGTAAAAAATTAAATAGTAAAGAATACAGAGTAATAATAAATGATTATTTTACTCGTATAGAACTAATTGATAATAAAGGCAATATAACAAATATATCACTTAGTGAATTTAAAGAAATAATAAATACTATAAATAAATAGAGGAGGATTTAATATGGATATTTTTAATATTAAAAATGTTAGAGAATATAAAGATAAAGAATCATATTTAGAAAATATTAATAAAAAAGAACTCAAAAAGTGTATACTAATTAATAAAGCATTAAGTAAAAAATATGAAATATATTATAAAAAAGATGCAAGAGTTATACCATTTAGAGGGAATTTAACACCATTTCAAATTAAATTATTAGTAAAGCATAGTTTATTAAAAACATATCATATGTTTGTAATTAAAAATAAAGAAACTAATGAAGAAAGTAGATGGTTGTATGATAATTATGCTAAATTCCCTATTTTTCCAAAAAAGGTTATTGATTTAGAATTAAATGAAGAATTAATATATCAATTAGATAAAGAAATGAATAAAATAAAACAAAAAAGAAATAATAATTCTAAAATAATAGATTTAGATATATCATCTTATTTTTATAAAAATAGATATAAGAAAGGTGATGTTTATGGAAAAACAATATCTGTGTTTAAACAAAAATAATATGATTATGTGTAAAGGTACTATAGATATGATTAAAGCATATCTAAAACAAATAGATTTGGATTATATAGATTATTATTATGTGCACATAATAGATAATAATGAAGTATTTTCAGATTTCAATATAATAAAAATGAGAGATATTGATTTATATCTATTAGAAGGACAGTATCAAATAATCAAATCTGAATTAAAAGAAGAAAAACAGCCTTTAGAATATATGACAAAAAAAATACAAGAAAATATAAACTCAAATATATTTTCAGAGAATTCTAAAAATATAATGAAAAATATATTAAAAGAATTAGATGTAATAAAAGCAGAGCATTCAGAATATTTAAAAGGTTACTTTAATATTGATAAGACTTCATTAATTAATTTAACTTTAGCAATATATGAAGATAGGGAGAAATCAAATCTTCCTAATAAACCAAATTTATAAATACATAAACCTGGTTTTAAAACCAGGTTTAATTTTTTTGTAGGAGGTATGAATATGAGTGCAAGTAATTATGAATGGATGGTTATATATGGAGATTATTCAACACAAGTAGTAACAGCATATTCTATAATGGATATAATAATGAGTGATAATTTAGAACAAAGCGATAGTAATATAATCAATATAATAAGATTAGATTTATATTAGGAGGTGTTGTTATGAAATTATTTTTTGATTTTGAATTCACAGGACTACATAGAGGAACTACACCTATATCATTAGGAATAGTAGCTGATAATTTGTATTTTTTCTATGCAGAATTTACAGATTATGATAGAGATCAAATAGAAAAAGAAAAAGATGGAGGCAGATTTATTAAAGAAAATGTTTTATCTAATCTAGTATTAGAAGAACAGGAATTAGGTGAAAATGATTTTATGGTATTTAAAAAATATGATAGACCTGCAATTATGAAAGTAAGAGGAACTAAAGAATATGTATCAGAAAAATTAAAAGAATGGATAGAGGGATTAGATACAGATTATATTGAAATGTGGGGAGATTGTTTACATTACGATTGGGTATTATTTTTAGATTTATTCGGTTATAGTGGATTTGATTTACCTAAAAAGATATATTATATACCTTTCGATATATGTACTTTATTTAAAGTAAAAGGTATAGATCCTGATATTTGTAGAGAAGAATTTGCTAAAGATCTGTTGTCTTGTTTTACTAAACAAGATGGTAGTAAAATGACAGTTAAACATAATGCATTACATGATGCTGATGTTATTATGTATTCATATCAAACTCTAATGGATATGTAACAATATAATAAATGTCTATGGATTACAGTGTAATCCATAGACATTTTAATTACATATTATACTAATGAAGGAGAGTGATATTACAATGATAGTTGTATATGAAAAAGATTATTATGATGAGGTCACAGGAAATGCAGTATTTACAGCTGATAGTAAAATTGAATCAATGCGTTGGAGAAATAAGTTAGCTGATATTATGGATGATTGTAATGATGATATATTAGCATATTTATCATTACGAAATATGGTTATTGATGAAGAAACTAAATTAGGTATTCAAAGAATAATGGATGGTTGTATGATTAAATTAAATGAACTATCTAAAAAAACAGTTGATAATTATGAAAATCTATATATCAATATATATTATGACTATACACATTTTGAGACATTAATAAGATTATTGTATATAGATACAGATGAAAAACTTAATTAGGAGGGTATGTTTATGAAAATAATGGAATTTTTATTAAAAACAGCAAAGAGTATAGCATTTAATAAAACATTGATGCAAGTTTTAAAATTTATAGCACAAGCAACATTAATGTATATGGGTAAAAAAATATCTATACAACCTAATCATATTGATAGATATGACAGTAAAAATGTCATATATCAATATAACAAAAATAACGATGAAATAAATCCTATATTAGCAGAGGAGGTATTTTCATTACACAATATAATAGAGTTTATAGTAAAATATAACGAAAGAAACAATATAAAAACAAATAATAAAGATATAGTTGATTTTATAGTAGCTATAACTAAAATAGTGGACTCTAATAGAGATCCTAGACAATTAGTAAGTGAATATTATAATAATGATATTATAAAAATATTTAATGATGATGTTAAGAAAACATCATCACTTGTTGATACTGAAGATATAAATGCAGGAAAATTATATGTTCCTGATAAAGAATTAAAAGTATCTACAAATGAAGCAGATTTTATAAAATCTAATAAAAATGATTATCTTGAAAATAGATTAAACATTGATGAAAAAGATGTAGATAAAATTAAGGATATAATAATCGATTATCATAAGAAAAATAAAACAAGAGAAGTAATCGATTATTTTAATAAATATTCATTAAAAGAAGGAAAGGTGATTTAAATGGAAATTATAACAAAATGTGAAGAATGTGGTAGAAACATATGTATAGAAGTAACTAACATTGATTATGATTCAGATGATGGAATGTGTGATATAGATTACACGTGTCCTGTATGTGGTAATAGTGACACATATACTTTAGAATTATAAAATGTATAATAATAACTATGTATTAAAAGGAAGGAATGTGATTTAAATGGAAATTATAATAAAATGTGAAGAATGTGGTAAAAATATATGTGTAGAAGTAGATGATTATGATCCAGCTGAAATGCGTTATATAGATTACAGATGTCCTATGTGTGGTTATGAAGGCACATATGATTTAGAATCAGTAGAAGTAAAAGATGATGATGATGATGACATTTTTGATATAGATTACCTGAATTCTATGTGTGATTATGAAGACACATGTGATTTAGAATCAGCAGAAGTAAATGATGATGATGATTCATATGATTTAGAATAATAGGAGGTAAAAAATGGATGCGATTTTAGATTATATAACAAGGGGTGAGTGGAAATGTGGAATAGAAGAATCTCTTTATAAGAGATTCTTTAAATTCTACAGATTACAAGCTATGATAATGGATGATTATAGAATGGAAGATATTTATAATGCAGTATACGTTCCATTCGTTATAGAATCAGGAAAAAGCATGGTGGGATTAGTTAATTTATTCAATTCCTTACCAGATGCTATAGTTTTATATTATAGTAAAAAAAGACATGATTATTTAAAACGTAATAAACTTAATATAAAAAAAGCCGAAAACGATACAACTATTGTATTAATAAATGATAAAATATTATGTCTGTATAGACATAATAAAATATTATTAATGCCAGAATTAAATATATTATAGATAATAAATAGGGGGTAAATTTTATGAATAATAAACAAATGATAGGATTAGGATTAGGAATAGGTGCAACAATGATAACTTTATCTAATATAGATAAAGTTGATGCAGCAACTTTAACAGCTACTGCAAGTTTAAATGTAAGAAGTGGTCCATCTACAAGTTATAAAAAAATAGGATATATCAAAGCAGGTTCACCAATTCAATATATATCAGCAACTAATGGTTGGTATAAAATAAGATATAATGGTACTGTTGGATGGGTTATTTCAACTTATGTTAGTTTTGGAAATACACATAATAATAATAACACTAATAAAACTGTTAAAACAGTTACAATAAAAGAAAATTTAAATATGAGAAGTGGTCCATCTACAAGTTATGGTAAAGTTGGTTATATCAAGAAAAATACAGTTGTAACATCAACTGAACAATCTAATGGTTGGTATAAAATAAAACACAATGGTGTTAGTGGTTGGGTTATTGGTAATTATGTTACAGTAGGAAACACATCATCAACTGGAACAAATTATAACAAAAATACAACATTGAAATATACAACAGCTACTTTAAATATAAGAAGTAATCCATCAACTTCTAGTTCTAGAATAGGTTCAATTGCTCAAGGAAGACAAGTGCAATGTTTAGGTTCTTCTAATGGTTGGTATAAAGTAAACTATAATGGAATAGTAGGATGGGTATCTGGTCAATATTTAAGTTCAAATAAAACATCAGTTAATACTAAAAAATCAATAGCAACTAAAGTAGTTATAAACAGAACAAATAGAACATTAAAAGCTTATGATAAATCAGGAATTCTTTTACTTAGTACAAGATGTGCTGTAGGTAAACCATCAACACCAACACCTACAGGAACATTTAAGATAGTTAATAAAATAGTCAATCGTCCATATTATAAACATAATATTCCTGGTGGAGATCCAAGAAATCCATTAGGTTCATTATGGATGGGATTAAGTATAGCTGGAGGTCAAACTTATGGTATTCATGGTAATAATAATGCAAGTTCTATAGGATATGCAGTATCAGGAGGATGTATAAGAGTTGATAATACTATATTAAAACAATTATATGCTATGTGTATAGTAGGTACTACAGTTATAATATCTGATTAATAATATTAATAAGGGGGTTTATTATGAATAGAAATTTTTATGCTAGATATAAATTAAAAAATGATTGGTTTTTAAAAGAAGGAATGGTTATGACATCAAAAGGTTCTTCAGTGCAATACACAATATCAAAAATAACAAAAAATATAATATATCTTAAACAAGGAAGAACAACTATAATGGTATCTAGAGATGATATAATAGAAAATTATGTTCTTGTTAAATTTCTAAATACAAGAACTTTTCAAGAACAAATGTTATTGTCTCCAAATGATATAACACCAGAAAGAATAGATGAAGAAGAAAATAGATATGGTTACTATAAATGCAAATATGTTATTTCACCAGAAGGAAAAATATTTAAAGTAGTAGCTAGAGCAAGAAAAGATTCTTTTGAATATTCTAATGAATTCTATCTTGATGATGGTGAAGGTAATGTTAAAAAGACACATTTTAATAATTTATTAAACTATAAAATAATAGATGATAAATATATTCATCTAATAGAGGTGAAAAGATAAATGATAATGCCTGAAGAAATTAGAAAAGTTAAAGATGATATAGAAGATAGAATTTCAGATGTATATTCAGTAGTAGATTATTTAAATATAACTGAAAAAGAAAGAGCACGACTTGATCGTGCTCTTTCTGTATTATCATATAAATTAGATAATCTTACAGTTAGAGATATTGATTTTGAAAAATTAAAAGAAATTAAGTAGGTGATATTTTGGAATATATGATAATTTACGGTTCTGCACAATATAGAACTGAACCTTTTATATTGGCAGTAACAAATGAACAAAGATATATAAATAAGTTTAAAGATGATTTTTATGACATATGTCATGATTATAAAATTAAAAATGATAATAATTTTGATATGTATAAAGACTATCATATAACAGAATTATATGATAGATGTATAACTCAAAAAATGCTTACTGAATTTTATGATCAATATACAGAGATATATTCTATTTTATTTAATATGGTTGATGTTGATATCGATGTATTCAAATGGGATGATAATGACGAAGAAGATATAGTATTGGGATTAGGAATAATCAATGATAAAATATCTTCATTTGGTCCAGTTGATATTGAAGACATGATATATGAAGCAAGAGTTTTACTGGATTCAGATTTAATTAATATACAAAAATTATTAGATGAATTTATAATAAATTTTAGAATAGATGAAAATTATTAACTGGGATTCTTCCCAGTTATTTTTTTTCTCTAAAAACAATGTAATAAGGGAAGGTGATATAAATGGAGTTGAAACCAAATAATAAAACGAGTTACGATAATGATAAAGTTATCAACGTTGCAAAGTATAAAGAAATTCCTACTGTATCTAAAGAAATTATAGTAAACACTGAGAAGGATCGTACAAAATTAATATTTCATATAGAGTCAATAATAAGACAATCTTTGGAATATAAAGAATATATCAGTTTTTTAAAAGATTTTATGAATAAGGATAGTTTTTTTAGTAATGTAGAGCAATTAGCATATAATAAAGTTAAAATTGAATTACATCATTCACCATTAACTTTATTTGATATAGTTTCTGTTGTTATGCAGAAACATCAAGATGAATACGATAGGATTGATATATTTGATATAGCCGATGAAGTTATGGAATTACATTATCAATGTCGTGTTGGATTGTTACCATTATCAATTTCAACACACAAATTAGTACATTTAGGAGAAGTTTTTATTCCAGTTCAAATGGTTAGAGGTGATTGGGCAAGTTTTTATAGAGAATATGCCCCATTTTTTAATCAAGATTTAGTGATTAAATTACAAAATACAGTTAGGTTTTCTAAAGAAATACAAGATGTTAGTTTATTAGAAACTAAATATACTTATATAGAAGTGGATGGCTTTAAGCAAATACAATTATTGGACCCTGAAGAATTATTTAAAAAACAAAATTAAAAATAATATGTTATCTAACATATTATTAAATACAATGAAAATAGATGGTATACTATATTCATAGTATACCATCTATTCGCCCGATAAAATCAAATAAACATTATTAACTTATTGGAGGTAAATGTTTCAAAATAATAAAAAACAATAAAAACATAGAGTATGCTTAAGTAAAATATATAATCTTACTTACTTTATTGTTTATTATTTTGATAATCGTAAAACAAAACAAAATTAATTACATATTATATATAAGAGGAGGTAATAATATGACAACTAAAAAAAGAACCGAGTTAGGAAAATATATAGCAAAATTGAGATTACGATATAATCAATCTAGTGGAGATATGTGTGATGTATTAGAAATAACTAGACCTACCCTGTCATCAATAGAATATGGACATAGAGATATATCTAGAGCATTAAAAAATAGAATAATAGATAAATATCATTTAAACGATTATGAAAAAGAAGATTTAGAAAAAGTTATATTTTATTCTAATAGTAATGTTAAACTAGATATGTCTAAATTAACTAAAGGTGAAAAAGAAAAATTATATAAAATAGTAAGGGGGAGACTGCATGAGTAAATATATATTATGTACAGATGGTTCAGCTAAATTAAGAACTGAAGGTGTATATGATTCAGCATATGCTTTTTGTTTATATGATAGTAATATGAATATAATAAAAACCGATAGTGGTTTATTAAAAGGAAAAACTAATAATTATGCTGAGATGTATGCAATATTTAAAGGAACTAAATATATATTAGAACACTGTTCATTAGATGGTATTGTTAATGTAATAATAATAAGTGATTCTAATTTATGTATAAATTCATTAACAACATGGTTTCCTGGTTGGATGAAATCTAGTAATGATGAAGTATTAATAAATTCTACAGGAAAACCTGTTATTAATCAAGAACTAATTAAATCGACATTTATAAATACTCTTATATTAAATACTAAAACTAATGTATTATATAATCATATAAATTCGCATCAATCAAAAACAAAATTATTATCCAATTATAATAAATATTGTTTTGTAAATGGTAAAGAAATACTTAGTTTTGCAGAATATGAAAGAGTATATCAAGCTAATGATTTATGTGATAAAATGGCTAAAAAAGAATTAGGTATATAATGGAGGGTATATGAAAAGAAAAAAATTTAAATCTAAAATAAAAATATATGTTAAAGTATCTGAAGCAGAAGTAGTTTTATTAGAGAAATCAGTTGATATTTTTGCTAAAGATATTGAATATGCAACAGATGCTATATTTACAATAGCTAGAAAAAATCCTTTTTCTATATTTGATGATATAGAAATAGAAGATTTTGTTATAAATAATTTTTCAAAAAATAGTAAACTTTTATGTGAAGTGAAGGAGGTAAAAAGACATGGATAAATATATTGCGAGATTAGTAGAAAGAATGAGAAATGTTATTAAAAACAGTGGTTATATAATAAAGGAAATCAAAGGTGAAAATAATACAATAGATTTCGTATTATCAAATAACCATAATAAAAATAATGATGTTCTTTTAGGAAATTTAATACTTGATATTTCTGCTACTAATAATATGAACACTATGAGTTTAAATAAAGATAAAATGAGTATAGGAATAAATATAAATTCAAAATTATTTATAGTCAATATTGTTTTTACAGAGGAGGTATAATATGAGAATTGGAATAAATGAATATTATATGAATATAGCAGTACAAGTATCTCTTCGTAGCACTTGTATACGAAGAAAAGTAGGTGCAGTTATAGTTAAAGATAATGAAATTTTAGGGTCAGGATATAATGGAAGTCCTAAAGGATTACCTAATTGCTGTGATGACCCAACTAGATGTTATAGAACAAAACATAATATACCATCTGGTCAAAAATTAGAATTATGTTATGCACAGCATGCAGAAATAAATGCAATGTTTAACGCTTTATGTTCTAATAGAGATTTACACGATGCTAGTATATTTGTTACTACGTTCCCATGTAGCAATTGTGCTAAAGCAATTATTCAATCAGGAATAAAAAATATATATTATTTAGACACATATACAAATGAGTTTACTCTTACTATGCTAGAAGAAGCTAATGTTAGAGTAATTGAAATGGATTCTTCAATATATCAAACACCATTGACTGAAGGTGGTAATATGAGAACAGACAATGAATTAGATTATATAGATCCATTAGTTCGTGAAATATATAAATACGACGTCGGTACTCCAGAATTTATTAAAAATAGAGAAAAGATATTAAAACAATATCCAGATTTAATAGAAAATGAAATAGTTGTATATATAAATAATATAAATGAATTATACAAAGAAGATTTTATAGATAAAACATATATAAAATTGACACAAGATAATAAAATGATTTTACCAGCTGTAGATGGTTTAACAAATATAGTTGATTTAGATGAAGTATTATCATATAGATGGGCTTTTAGAAGTCAGGTTGAATATGGTGGTAAAATGGAAGTAAATAATAGAACTAAAAGACATTGTGTTGTAGCAGGATTGATAATGGATGAATCAGAAGAACATGTGTATTTATTAAAATCTATAAAAGGAAGATTAAAAGGAAAATACACTCTAGTTCAAGGACATATGTCTAATAGAGGTGTTGAATGGAATAATGCTCCTTTACGACATATAGCAAATTTAAATATGATTAAAGAATTACACGAAGAAGTTAATTTCAGTAATCCTGAAACTGAAACTCCTATAGTGTATAATCCTAGAGCATTAATAATGTTATCTGATAATAAAATAAGTGAAGACCACATAGGATTTCTTTATACAATAAAAGTACCAGATGGTGCCGAATTAGTAAGCAATGAAAAAGATAAACATGAGGTTGTTAAATTCAAAAAACAAAATATATTAAATGAACCTAATTTAGATACTTGGGTTAAGACATTTTTAATGAATTTAAACTAATAATAATATAAGCATAGATACATCTATGCTTATATTTATATACATATGTAAAACATATAATATATAATTATATATTATATAAGTAGAATATGATAGATTATTTTTTAAGGAGGTATATTTATGTTAGAAAATAAAGAAACTAAAGGTTATTCTATAAAAAGAATAAATGAACCTATGTCTCGTGAAGAATTAGAGAGAATAGCTAGTTCGATACAATCAGAAGAAGATTGCATTAAATATCATATGTCTCAATTAGAATCTTTTGATAAAAACGATAAAGCTGTTATTATTCTAGATAAAGAAGAAGATGAAAAATGTTATAAAGAATTAAAGAAAGCTGAAGCTAAAGAATATTTTGATTATTTATTAGATTCAGGAAGAGTTAATTCTAAACCTAAAGAAGTTACTCGTATGGGTTATTCAGAATCATCAAAAATAGAATTTGATGAAATGGTTAAACAAGAAAAAGAAGAAACTAAATATATAAATGAATTCACAATGCCAAGTTTTGATGAAGTATGGGATAATATTTATGTTAATACGTACAATGGTGATATTTATAATGAAACACCTGACCAATTACCAGATGAATTAAGAGAAGATGTTGGAGTTGTTATACCTGGAATAATAGATAAAGAAGAAGATTATTTTGATTTTGTTAAAAAATTAAAAGATAGAGGTCAAGATGGTTTAGGTAGAACTATATATGATAAGTATGAAGATTATATTGAAGCTACTGAAATAATAGGTACTTATATTCAAGCTGTATATGATAAATATGGTGGAAAAGAAGAATTTTATAAAGCTAGAGATATGGGTGGATTATTTGGGGGATATGAATATATTCCAACAGTAAAACCAAGATATAAAAAGACAAGAAGAAATTTAAGAATGGCAGCAGGTGAAATTTCTGATGATAGATTTAATGTTATTATACCAGATTTAGGTGCTCGTATATGGGAAGAAAATTATGGAAGTGGTAAAAAAGAAGATGAAGATGAAGAAGAAGTAATTTATGATGATTTAGGTGCTCGTATATGGGAAGAAAGACAAGAAATGGAAAGACAAGAAATGATTGATGAATATGGTGAAGATTATGTAGAAGAATATTATGATACTGACTACGATGATGATGACGATGAAGATGATTATTATGACTGGTATTATGGTAATTATGAAGAATATGATGTAATTTATGACGATGATGATGAAGATGATTATTATGACGATGATGATGAAATAATAATTATAGATGATGTACCAGATGAATTTTATTCAACTGAAATATATAAACAGATTTCTAATTTTAGATCAAATGAAGAATTAATTAGAAAATTATTGGTATCTAAAGATCTTGATGATGTTAGAGCAGCAAACAGAATGATTGCTGAGATTGAAGATGAAGAATGGGCTAATGAAGAAATTTATCATTCTGAATTTGTTGATATGTTAGATAGGGATGCTGAAATATTACCTATTGATGCAGTAATAAATCAATACGCATATGATAAAAAAATATATGAAGAAGGTGTTTATGCTGCTGATGAAATGGCTGCATCAAATCCAGAAATACAAGATGCGTATAGAAATATGATGAAAGATAGAGCTGAAGCTATATATGATTGGCATCCTGAATATAATATAGTAGATATAGAAGATTATGCAGATTATGAAACAAGATATATGTATGATGAAACATTTAAACAAATTGAAGATGAGAAGAAGAAAATAAGTAGAATTGGTAATAATGTATTAAGAAAGAAAGATCCTAGTATGTTATATGGTGAAGGTAGAAGAACAATAAATGCAAATGATAATGAAATACAAGCATATATTAGAGAATTATCAGGAATGGTTAGATCTGCTCTTACGTTCCTAAAGAAAAATGCTGATACTGATGATTATACTGGTGGATATGAAAGTGCACTTGATGTAGGATATGGTTCTACTAAATCTTCAGTTGTTGATGTTGATGACAAAATAGATGCATTTGAATTACCATTAGATCCTCAAGGTATATTAAAATATGCTGAAAATAATATGGATTTAGCTCAAAGATTATATGAATTTACTGTAGATAAAGAAAATGTTGGTGATGCAAAAATAATGTTTAGTGATAGATGTGATATTGAAGATTTCGTTAAATTAGCTTCAAAAGAAAGTAAACCTATGATAACTGATGAACTAATAAACGAAATTAAAAGTAGAAAGAAAAGAAAAATAGAATTATTAAAATAGGAGGTATTTATTTATGAAACAGGTAACTAAAACTTATAAAGAAGGAACAGTTGAAGTTCAATCTCTTATAAAAAGAAATTTCTCTAGAGATTTTATGAAGAAAATATTTGATGTATATTCAAATAAAGAAATGTCTATAGTTGAGAAAACCATAAACTATGATAGAATATTCAGAGAAGAATTTGGAGAAAGGAGGGATTATCGTCGTATAGGTGAAGGTACTAATAGATTTGTTTGTTTATTAGACAATCACATTATCAAAGTAGCTTATAATTATTTAGCATATATTGATAATGTAAATGAATTGGCGATGTCTAAAAAGTTACCTAAACATGGACCATTAGCATTGGCTTATGAAACTAATGGACTTATTCTAGTTTCAGAATATGTTGCAGTTATAGACAAAGAAGATTTTCTAGAATCACAATTGCAAGTAAAAAAGATATTAGGTAGTTTAGAACAAGATATAGTTAGTTCTGTTAATAAAAATAAAAATTCACATTATATTCTTGGTGATATGGGAATGTCATCTAAGAATTATGGTAATTGGGGTAGAAGACCTTCAGGTGAATTAGTTATCTTAGATTATGGATATTTATATAAAACTTCATTTAGAGAATGGAAGAAAATAAGTAAATGTCCATATTGTGGCAATGTATTAGAATATACAGACGATTATACAGAGTTACAATGTTCCTCTTGTAGCAAGACAGTTAAGTATACGACATTGAGGAATAATCTAGGATATAAAAATATAATAAATACTATAAAAAACATAGTAAACGAAGATGAATTTGGAAAATATGATTCAAAAGGAAAAATAGACGTTGATGTATATAAAACTGAAACATATGAAATTGAAGAGGAAAAACCAGAAATACCAAATGAAATATTACAATTAATAGATAATGCAGTAAATAAATTCTTTGATGTTATTTATAAAATAAACAATAAAGAATTAGATATTGATGAAACTATAGAAGATATAAAAAATAATAGAGATATGTATTATCCTGAGTTATATCCTATGTTATTATTATCTCCTGAATTAAACGATAATAATATGAAGGCATATATAAATGATATGAATTCAAAAGTAGAAGATATAAAAAATCTTTTACTTCAAGAAGTAGAACAAAATAATTATAAAAAATTATCAAAAGAAGATTATGACAAATATAATGAAATGATGGTAGATGATGAAATAGGATATGATAAGAATACCAATAAGAGCAATGTTGACTTTATAGATAAATTATCAGAATCACAAGACGATATTAAAGTAGTATCATCATTAGATGATGTTTTAAATATGGAATTCGGCAATATTTTTATGGCTGATGAAAATGAAGAAACTTTAGATAAATTGGATGGTGATTATAATCTAGATGAATTAATGATGCTTGTTAGTAATGAGAAAGAAGATAATGATGTAATAGAAGAAGAAGAATCTATAGACGATAAATTAAAAAATCATTTTGAAAATATAAAAATAGGTTTAATTGAAACTATAGACAATATAATGGACACTGATGATTTTGTTGAAGGGGAATATTTATATTCACCACTATTAAATGGTGATCTTATAGATTATGATTACTCTCCAGAAGTAAATGCACAAAATATTTTAGGTGGTTGGAAACCTGAAGAATTCTGTTTTCCTCTTTATAGACATTTAATAATAACTAGTGGTTATGATACAGATGAAGCAAAAGATGAATTTGAAGCCAGATATAAAATAGATGATAAAGTAACATTTCCACAAGACATGTATGATAATGACGAAAATGTAGATATTGTTATAGACCAAATTTTAACAAGATTTGAAGAAAAAGTTAGACCTAGTAGATTTGCATTATCTATAAAAATAAAGAAAGAATTAATAAATTATTATAAAGCATTAGATGAATATTATGAAAATAACATAGAAAAAGATTCAGGAGTTACAATTAACGATCCTTCTTATTATTATAATTTAGTATTAAATAATACAGATATCGTTAGAGAAATGAGAGCTGCTGAAGAAAGAATGGAAAGAGAAATAGAAATGTTTTCAGGATTATCTTTAAAAGAAGCTTTAGGTGATAATAAGATAATATACGATTATGATTATCATTCATTAATGAGTGATTCACAACAAATTATAGAAACATGTTTTGCTAATATAGACGTATTAAATAGACATAGTAATGTTGATTTAATAATAAATGATATAAAAAATGAATATTATGATTTAACAAGATCATTTATAACAAATGATATGATTGATATATTTAAATATGGTCCATCATATGTTGAAGATAATAAAAGAAAAATAAAACCAGAAATGAGATGTTATATAGAAGATAGCGACTCTAATGTGGATGTATATAAACCAGTTGTATTCAATAAAGAAAATTATTTTCTATTAAAAGTAGAAAATAGATTTGAAAAAGTATTTAAAAAATCAGATAATGCGTATATTGACATTAAACATAAATTAAAAGCTATGGGATTAAAATATTCTGTAAGTAATATATCAGGATATGTATTTAAACGTAATAGAGATAATTTTAGATATCTAATAACAGAACATGAATATAAATTAATAAATGAATATGAAGAAATGTATGGAATGAGTTATGTAAATGATATTGATAAATTATATGCAAATACTATAGTAGAATTATTAGACGAAAAACACAATATGTGTGAAGACACATATAATTTATTTAAAGATATTGCTAATTATGGATTAAATAAAGCATTAGCAAGAAGACAATTAGTTATTAATATATTAGATATGAAAGGAATAACTAGATTAGATTATTTAAATAATATCGAATAAGGAGGGTTTTTAATATGGCATATTTATTAATAGTTGAAGATGAGTTAGAGGATACTGTAAAATTAGTTGGTACTAAAGACTATGTGTATAAATTTCTATTTGATTCATCAAATAAAGATGATTATCATGTAGGGAAATTAGGTTTAACAAAACTTAAAGACAACTTGATCTTTTCCGATCAAGCTGTATCATTGAGAAAATTGAAATATAAAAAAGAAGGTAAAGATATTACAGCGTATACAAATCAAGTCATAAACGCATTATTTGAATCTGGTAATTATATAAGTATAATAAACGATTCTTATGTTCATGATAATATTGTATTTGTTTTAACAAAAGCAACAGATGATTCTGATAAGGCTTTATATTTATCAAATGATGCTATAGATGAAGTAAAAAAATTATTTATAGAAAATATGATGGTAAGAGAAGGATTACACATATACACTTATGATATTTTCGCATCTGGAATGGAAATAAATGAAAAATCAGATAAGGAATATTTTAAAATAGTTCAAAGAAAATTATCAGATAATGAAGATATAAAATTAAAAGAAGAATTATTGACTCAATTTAATGACACTTTTAAATATAAAGCAATGAGTATTTATTCTAGAATGAGATATTATGACACACAAGAAATAATGGACACTTTGAATAATCTAGGATATTTAGATGAAAGATTTGATGATTGTATAATTGATGAAGAAGAAGCTAGAAGATTATTAGCTAAAAGATTGACTGTTATATCTCTTAAAAAAGATATTAAATTATTGATAGACAAAGGAATATTTAAAGAAAATTCAATTCAATATGATGTTTAATAATAAAAACCCAGGTTGACTCCTGGGTTTTTATTTTTTATCAAAATAATAACAATATATAAAGAAGAGGTGATAATAATGAGTAAGCAAATTTGGGAAAGACATTATTATAGAAATAAAGATATAGATTTTTTTATAAATCATCAAATAATAGAATATGATATGAAATCAGCAGGTTTGTCGTTAGCTAAAGAATATGGTTATTTAGATAAAAATATTATTAAAAAATTAGAAGAAATGAGTAAGGATGAAAGAAACAGATTAATGGGGATCATAAAAATAAAAGATAAACAATTAGTTAAAAATGAAAATAAAGCATTAGTAGAAGCGAGAAAAAAATTTATAGAAATGAACAATATAGATAATGATAATATTATATCTATAAAAAAGGATGCTTTATTTGTATCTAAAGAATGTTATAATTTAAAATTAGGCGAGGTAGAATTTGTTCCTAAAAATAAATATAGTAGTTATATGGTTTTAAATAATATAGAATTTTATTATAATCATTTAAAATTAGATGTAAAAGGTATAAATGATAATCTTCTTAAATTACATAATGATTATATGATACAATTTTTTAAACAATATTTCCAATATATTGAAATGGGTAAAAGTAATAAATTGCTTGATTTTATAGCAGGTTTCGTATATAGATACAAATCAAGAGATTTGGATATTGGATATTATAGAGAATTTAATGCAATGTCATTATTTAAATTAAATAAACAGACATCATATGGAACAGAATATTTGATAAAATATATAGATGATGAAAGTTTTAGTGATATTGATATTGGATATAATTTCTTTAAATATCTAATACCATTAATGATATCACTTATTTAAACAATTCACTCAATTGTGAGTTTTTAAATAGATTAAACAATGAGAATAGTCATTTGACTATTCTCATTGTTTTTTAATAAAAATCATTTTTGGTGCTATTAAACATCTCTTCGAAATCTTTATATTTTTTTTTCCCGTTACCTTTTGATCTTGCAGTTTTAGCATCTTCACGTACTTGAGCCATATCTTTTTTTAATTGGTCACGATTGTTACTATATAGATATTTGTATAGACCTTGTAATTCATTTCTTTCTGTAGCATATTTCCATATAAGATCATTGAAAACACCATGGATATAATATAATAATCCATCGAAAGAATAATATAATAATGCCTGTTTTCTTAATTCGGGTGACATGTGACTTAAAACCAGCCCACCGAATTTTATAGATTCTTCTTCTATTTTAGGCACAACTATATCATTTGCTTTTAGATAGAAATGTTCTTCATGTGTCCATACTCTAGATATTAAAAAATTAATATTGTCCATCAAATCTTCAAAACTAATAGTATGTGTTAGATGTGTTTCATTATACAAATCTCTTTGCTCTTCAGTTTTTGCTTTATTTTGTAAAAGTGTTTTTTCAAGTTGAAGTTTTCTATTCCAATCTTTATCCTCTTTAAATAATCTATCTTGTCTTTCTTGTTCTTCTCTATCTAATCTATCTTGTCTTTCTTGTTCGTCTTTTTTTAATCTATATTGTCTTTCTTGTTCTTCTCTATATAATCTATCTTGTCTTTCTTGTTCGTCTTTTTTTAATCTATATTGTATTTCTTGTTCTTCTTTTTTTCTAAGTTCTTCTTTTTCTTTTTCTAATATTTCTTGGTTATTTTCTTCTGTTAAATAACCATAATAACCTTTCATACTTATTCCTAATATTGCACAACATATAACCATAGCTAATATCATAATTGATAACATAATAAACTCCTCCTTTTATTTTTTAATTTATAAATTCTAATTCGTTATCATCATCCATACAATCAGGATTTAATCTACTCCATTCAGTAACAAATATTTCTAAGTTACCGAAATCATTACTTTTATATTTTTTTGAACGTTCAATATAATCTTGAATTTTAATTATATCTTCTTTTTCTATAGCATCCATATATTTATCTAAAAAACTATAAATATCTCCAAATCCCATACTTAAGTTTAAGAATACTTTTCTATCATGAACCATTTGATGAACAGTTTCCAATAGCATAACTGTTTGTACTCTATGTGCAAAATGTTCATCTATAACTCTTTTAGCTACTCTAAAAGTAGTTATTTTTTCTCCATCAATCATCATTTTATGTAATACTATAGAGCATACATCAAATAATGTAAATAATGGACCATGGTGCATTTCTATTAATTTGCTTCTTGTTTTACCTTCGTCTTCTTCTTTTTCAGAAATATTTCCTTTTACTTGGCAAAAATTCAATCCAAGATCTTTTTTAATATGTGCTATATATCGTTTATAATATTTCGATTTTCTAACATTACGTTCAACACCTTCTATAAATTTAACTTCGTTTTCTATATCAAAAAAATAATCTTCTTTTTTATAAAACGGTAATTCGTAATAACTTTCATCCGAATCTATTGTTGGATTCTGGATTGGAGTTTTTACATCTATTCCTGGTATTCCGTTTTTCATTATAAATCACTCCTTCTTTATAAACTAATTTATTAATACAATTTATTAATATATTGTATTAATAAATAAAACAAAAAGGAGGTAATTATATATGATAGATAATCAATTATCATTTACGCAAAGTGTTGTTTTTGATAACATAAAAAATATTCTTGAAAATAGCATAATAAAAATATCATCAGAAGCATCACAATATGAGACTATAGATATTTTAAGATCAGCCGAAAGATATTTAAATGCTAAACAAGAATTGGATAGATTTGAATCATATCCCTTATATGAACCTTCAGTTATATCTAAAGCAGGAATAACTGATAGAGAAAAAATTTATATGTATCATGAAAATAAATATTTAATACCTCGTAATAAAAGAAACTTGGTATTAAAATATAAAAGAGAATTAATAATAAAAGAATATGAAGAACAGAATGATTATTATAGAGAATTGATAGGAAAACCTCCTGTCAATGAGAAAGAATCGGAATATTTTTATTTAACAGAATCTCAAATGAAATTTTATGATATAGATGAAGTTAGACCTATACATGATTATCCTAGTGAAATAATTTCTAAATTAGAAAGAAAAATAATTCCTGATTTAATAGCAAATAATCCAGATAAAAAATATCTACAACATATGGGAAGTAAATCTGTTGATTTAGTTACAGCTAGAAATGCTAAAAATTTTCAAATAATATATTTTGATTCGGATATAGATAAAATGTTTATAGATAAATTTTTTGAGACATATACAGTATGTCGAGATTATTATGTTTCTGTTATTTATAATTCTGATTTAAAAAGTGTATATCCTTATTATGATAATTTTATAGCAATGAATATAATGATGATGACTATACAAAGATTCATTGTTGATATAATACAAATGTCTGTTGATAGAGATTTTTTTGATTTAATGTCTGTAAAAAAAATGTTTAATGTCTATGGACTACCTTTTTTCGAAACATTACCAATGGATTATCAAAGAATAATAATAAAACATTTAAACATTATGGTTAGAACTAAATCAACAGATCAATGTTTATATGATATAGCAAATACTTTAATGTATGAAAGAATCAGTGTTTATAAATATTTTTTAGTTAAAGAAAGATTAATGGATGATAATGGTATACCAATAATGGCTACAAAAAAAATAACAAACGATGATGGTACTACAACTGAAGTACCTGATTATGAAAAAATGTATGATGTTTATTTTCAATCAACTGATATAATGGATAACAATACAATTTTAGCAATAGAAGATAAAACTAATAGATATGAATATAAAGAAGTTACTGAAGAAGATGACTTATGGTGGGATGATGCAGATTTAAAAAAAGAATTATATGAAAGAGAATTTAATTATATTGATACAAAGTATATAGGTATAAGCATATCTTATAATTTAACAAAAATATTATATGAATCAATTTATTTTTTAAATATGTTAATTGATAATAAAGATGTTAAAACTGACATTGATACTAGGTTATTCAATGAAGATGCTATGCATGAAGGTACAGATTATTTATATATTAAATTAGAAAGAATAACAGATACTCCAATATCTATATTTGATTCAATAGTCATATTAGCAACTCTATTGTGTAAGAAAAATAGTATGAAAGGTAATATATTAGTAAAACCTGCTGAAATATTATCTGTCCTTGGGTTTAATTTCGAAGCCAATTTTGATTTAATAAATAAGAAAATAAGAGAAAATCCAAGAATATTTAAACATCCAGAGATAACAAAATACTTAAATCTATTAAATATAGAAACTGTAGAAGATATAAATAATCTTTATAATAATTTCAAAAATTTTGCAAATTTTTGTATAGAACAAATGAATACAACCAGTGATATTAAAGTATTTAGAGCTTATCAAGATTTATATAGAACATTAATGATTAAAAAAGAAACAACAAAAGCTTTTAAATTAAATAATGGTTTAGTTGCTATATCATACATGGAATATGTTAGAGATAAATTACCACATATAGCTGATTATATAGACTTATTAGAAAAAGACGAATGTGGTGTTATAATAGAGCATATATTAGGTAAATTAAATGAATTGATACCATCATTAACATATTTATCAACATTAAATGGTGTTAATAATAATATCGTTGAATGTATAATAGAACTTATAAAATTTTTTAAATCATATACTGTTGATTTAAGAAATCTTAATGTAGTATATGTATTTGATGACCCATATTGGAATAGAATACGATCTATAGAAAATATAGATTTACATGTAAAAATACAACCTAGAGAAAAACCTCAAGAATATAATGATATAAATTTCGTACATTCGAATTATGATGTTAGAGAAAAGGTTAGATTATCATATGTAAATGCTCTAGATGATGATGGAAATGGTACAATGGATAAAATACTTATGAGTTATAATATGTTCAATACGAGAACAAATAATAATGATAAAATCAATGTTAGAGACAAATTACAAATTATTTATGACTAAACACTATAATAATATTAATTATAGGAGGTAAATTATATGAATAATAATATGAAAGTAACAATATTAGGAAAATTAGAAGATGGAGAAACTGTTGCGACAATAAGAATAAATAATGTTGTTTATATATGTAAAACATCTATTCAAGCAACTTCTAATTTTAAAGGAGTTCAACCTGAAATTAAAATGTATGATGAATATAAACAGGAGTATGATAAAAACAGAAATGTCTTAAAAACAGGATTCGTTGAACCTGGAGATACTTCTATTGATGATATTGATAAACAAATAGATTTCATCAAAGAAAATTTACCAAAAATAGAAATAAGAGGAGTTGATGCAAATGACCATGATATTAAAAGATAATATCGATAATAATGATAAAATCAAACCTATGAGAATAGAATCTAAACAAGGAAATTTAAAAACAAAAATAATAGGTTTAGATTCATTAACAAAAGAAGTTTTATTTGAAACAGAAAATCAAATAGTTTTAGGAGGAGCTCTATTTATATTAGAAAAAATATTTAATGTACCTTCTCCAATAACAGTAGATTATTTAAATAATATAATGGGTATAGCAGCAGAAAACCCTATTGAAGAAAAATATCCTAAAAATACAGCAGTATGTTTATTTGGTGTAGGTATAGGTGGATGTGGTGATTCTTCATTATCAGTAGTCGATGTTAATTTTTATGAAAGAGAAATATTTGATATGGTTCCTTTTAGAGTAACAGACGATGAATTAAATGATGAAGATAAAGAAAAATATTGGTTTAAACGTAAAGAAAATGATGGTAGAGTATCATATTTCTTAAAAAAATTTGAACAAAGTCCTACTATAAAAGTTCTATGGAAAGATGGAGATGAAGATGAAGACGGTTCTGAAGTTAGTAGTGGTGTTCATGATACTGCTCGTACTGAACCTATAGAAACATTTGCAGAAATGATATTAAAAATAACTAAAAGGGATGTTCGAGAATATTTTGAAATAAACGGTGATATTGAAACAGCAAGAATAAATTCAATAGGATTATTTACTGGAATAAAACAAACATTATCTGACGGTACAGAAGATTATAAACAAGTTAAGTTATTTTCTAAATTAAACATACCTAATGAAATGCTTGTTAATAATAAAGATATGACTATTATATATAGAATTTATACTTCATAGGAGGTGTAAATAATGACTAGAAGAATAACAGATAATGAAAAAAAGGAGTTATTACAATTAACTCCTGATCATATAACATATACTTTATTAATGGATTTATTTGGTAAGAATTTAGTGGATGGTAAAATAAAACCTGCTAAATTTTTACCACAAGATGTATTTAAATTAAATAAAGGTGAATTTATGAATAAAGATACAATTGATACTACTGTTGGTAGTTTTATATTTAATAAGTTCATAATAGAACCTAGATTTTCTAAATTAATCGGTTATGATAATGATGTTATTAATGGTAAAAATTTAGAAAAATTAGAAGCTAAGTTATCTGAATTACTTAGAGATGACAAAATAACTCCAGAAGATTTTGGAGATTATTTAATGAGAATTCAATGGTTAGGTAATAAATTAAATGAACCTATAGCTTCTTCATTTACTATGAGAGGAATGAAACCTGTTCCTAAAGTAATAAAAGAAAGAGATAAATTAATAAAAGAGAATAAAAAAGCCCTTGATAAAGGTGATATAATAACAATGTCTGAAATAGAATCAAAATTAACTAAAATGGCTGAAGATGAAATTGGAGATGATCCTTCTATGGATTTATATTATTCTGGAGCTAAAGGTTCTATAAGTAATAACTATAAACAGTTATCTATAATGAAAGGACCTATAATGAATTTGGCTTCAGGTAAATATGAATTTGTAACTAAGAATTTCTATGAAGGAATATCTAAAGATGAAATATCACCTACTGGTTCTAATGTTGTAAATGGAGCATTTCCTAAAACATGTGAAGTTAAAGATACTGGGTATAAAGCTAAACAAATGAATTCAGCATTACAATCTATAGTCTTAAGAGAAGATGTTCAAGATTGTGGTTCTAAGGGTTATGTTGAGATATTATTAACAGAAACCGTAGCTAAAAAATGTAATGATAGATATATTATAGACGGAAACAAAACTGTTTTACTTACAAGTGAAAATATGAGCAAATATATAGGTAAAAAAGTTAAATTGAGATCTATTTTATATTGTGGATGTGATTATGGTGTGTGTTTAACATGTGCTGGATTGAGTTTTAAAAAAATAGGGATAAATGTTGTAGGATTAACTGGTAGTGCATTAACAGGTAGTCTTGTTAATATTAAAATGAAATCATTCCATGATACGTCAGTAAAAACAAATGTTATTGATTTGAATGATATAACTTTCTAATTATTTGATTAGGGATATAGTGGTTAAAAAATAGGAGGATTTTAAATAATGAGTAGATATATTGATGTTATAATTCCATTTTTAAAAAAAATTTCAGAAAATTTAAATGATTTAAAAAATGGAGAAGAAACAAATTTTTGTAATTTTTATAATCATGATTATGATGATATTTCCGAACATAAGACAGAGATTAGTTTATCTGATGAAGAATCATTGACTGTTGTTATATATAAACGTCATATATCACATGATATTGTAATAGAAATTAAAGACACTTTTGAAATTGATTTAATACACAATCCTAGTGCTATTATTCATTCTTGTATATTAATACCTAAAGAAGGATATTCTGATAAAAGTTATGAAGTGTGCCGTTCGTATTTATTAAAAAATGCACTTGGTATTAGAGATGAAGATATCATGGGAATTGATTCTGATATTGTAAATGTTATTGAAAAAATAATCAATGATTTTAAGGAATGTGAGAATATATTAGCAAAATATAAAAATAGTAAAGATGATATTGCAATATCATCCATGAAATATATAATAAATGAAAATAAGGAGGAATTTAAAAATGAACGAAAATAAAATATATGATTATTCATTCGATGCTCATGAATTAGCAGAAGCATGGAGACAAGAAAATCCTAATTCAAATATGAGTAGAGATGAAGTAATAAGAGAATGTATAAATTTATTATTAAAATATACTGTATTTACTGATATAAATACACTATTAAAAGATTATGATAAAATACAAGTAAATATAACACAAAAAGGTTATGATAAATATGGTGAATTGACAAATTTACCATTGTTAACAGAAACATATGATTTAGTAGAAATGAGAAAAATAGTTGATATTGAACATGTTAATTTATTGAATTTCTTAATATAATATTTAGCCCCATCAAAAAGATGGGGCTAATGTAATCTACAACAATAATAATTATATATTATATAAATGAGGTGATAGAGTATGATGTTAATAGGTAAAAAATTTAGATTCAATAATGTTTTTCTATCTAGAAAAAATAAAGTCGTTGTACACGAGGTTGCTAAATTAGACAATGCTTGTTATAAAGGTATAATGGAAAAATGTGAAAAAAATATTCCACTGACTTTAAAAGAATTTATAATTATTAGTAAATGTTATAATGTTTCTTATACTATAATTATAATTAAAAAAGGAACTTATTTTAAAAGAATATTTGATACTTCAGATAATATATTAAGTACAGTTAATGAAGCATTAAATGAATTCTTATCACTAGATATTGGAAAATTATATTTTGATGATATGGATTATGAGAAAATACACAACATATGTATAAAACATAAAATAAAAATAAAAATAAGATAAAGTGTAAAAAGCAGAGATTTCAATTCTATATTATCACTATGTGATAATATAGATTGATTTGTGTAATGTGTGGTGTGTTTTTATTATTAAAAGGAGGTAAACATGTTAATAAAAGACAATGAATCAAAAATAGGAGCTTATCATTTATCCATATTAGATATGGATAAACAAGCAGAATTAGATTTAAGAACTGGTAAAGGTTTTGTTGTAACAGAACCAATTAAAGACAAAAAAAGTACAGATAATACTTACAATAAAGGAGGTATTCGTTCAGATTTCTTTTATAGTGAAATGCATACTGACAATGCTTTTAAAGAAAGATATATGTGTGAATGTGGAAACTTAATGGGAAAATCATATGAATCTGCAATATGTCCTTATTGTAGAACACCTGTAAAATTAGTAGATATAGATTTAGGTAAATTTGGATATATTGTATTAAAAAAACATAGGATTATTCATCCTCAAATGTATATGTTCCTAGACAATATGTTTGGAAAGAAAAATAAACAAAGTGTGTTAGCGAATATATTAAAAGCACCAAGACATTTAGATACAGATGAAAATGGTAATCCTATTAAGGGGTATCTTAATGAAGAAAAATATAAAGATCAACCATATGCAAAAATAGGGATGATTGAATTTCAAAAAAGATTTGATGAGATATTTGAATATTATGTTGAAAAGAATAAAAGAAATAAAAAAATGGAAGGAAATGCAGAATTTGTTAGACAAAATAAAGATAAATTATTTATAAGATATATTCCTGTATTTAGTTCTGCATTGAGATTTGCTGTTATTCAAGATGAGGTAAACTTTGCTAATAACATTGATAAGACATATAATCTTTTATTTAGTACAGTATCTAGTTTAAATAAAGCAAATGATAATATTCAAATGACAATAAATAAAAAATTATCATATATACAAGAAAAAATGCAAGAGTTATATGATAAAATGTTTGCATTAATAAATAAAAAAGACGGTTTTATTAAATCTGGTGTTATTGCAGGTAAAATGAATTTTACAGGAAGACATGTAATAATTCCAAATGGAGATTTGGCTGCAGATGAAATAATAGTTCCATATATGTCATTTTTAGAAGAATATAAATTTGAGATAATTAGAATGTTGGCTAAAACTCAAAATATAAGTGAATCTCAGGCATATAATGAATGGTATTACGGTTGCATTAAATTTAGTAATAAAATATATGAAATAATGAAAAAAATTATAGAAAAAGGTGCGTGGTACGGTATAAATAGACCACCAACTATAGATTATGGTTCAGTATTATTACAAAGAATAGTAGATGTAACACATGAAATAGATGATTTAACAATGTCCATATCATTTATGATATTACCAGGATTAAATGCCGATTATGATGGCGATAACTTAACAACTATGAAAATCTGTTCTAAAGAACAAATTGAAGAATGGAAGAGATTTAATCCTAAAAAATATATGATGATAAGTCATGATGATGGTTTACTTAATGCAAACATGTTACCTATCAAAGATTTAGCAATAGGTATAAGTGAATTTAATAAAATATAGATAAATGGGAGATATATCTCCCATTTATTTTTTATGTGACAAAATTATATATGTAATTCATGAGATTTCATTACTATATTATAATAGTGAATAAAGGTATAAAATGGTT